>Ga0214544_1000551_pt1 | contig 69781 bp, 45 predicted proteins | sample CNSS3metaG_FD_160074 | JGI IMG/M metagenome (GOLD analysis project Ga0214544, IMG submission 160074) | Root nodule microbial communities from cowpea collected in UCLA plant growth center, Los Angeles, California, USA - CNSS3 | ecosystem: Host-associated > Plants > Roots > Nodule | place: USA... | reverse complement strand
AGGCTATGCTACACAAAGTCATGCATATAGAGTCTATAATAAGAGATTGATGACTGTTGAAGAGTCTATGCATGTTGTATTTGATGAAACTAACCCAAAGTTGCAAGATCAAGTGCCAAAGAATGCATATGAAGAAGATCTACTGCAAGAGTAGATTTCTGATACAGAAAAGCCCTCTATTGTAGGAAATCAATCGGTTGAAAAGGAAAAACAGTCGACTGAAAAAGCTGCAGACAATAACTTGCCCAAGGATTGGATCCAACCTAAAGGTTTATCAAAGGATAACATCATAAGTGATATGAAACAGGGAGCATCTACTAGACGTAGGATTGTATTTTGTGAACATGTTGCTTTTGTATCTCAAATTGAACCTAAAAATGTGAATGATGCTTTGAGTGATAGTAATTGGATGATTGCTATGCAAGATGAACTCAATCAATTCACAAGAAATGATGTGTGGTTTCTAGTGCCTAAAACTGATGATATGAATATAATTGGAACTAAATGGGTTTTTAGAAACAAAATGGATGAAGATGGTAATATAATAAGAAACAAAGCTAGAGTAGTTGCTAAAGGTTATAATCAAGAAGAAGGCATTGATTTTGATGAGACTTATGCACCTGTAGCTAGGCTAGAAGCTGTGAGATTACTCTTAGCATATGCTTCCATGTGTAACTTTAAATTGCATCAAATGGATGTTAAAAGTGCATTCTTGAATGGTTTCCTAAATGAAGAAGTGTATGTATCACAACCTCCTGGATTTGAGGATCATCTCTATCCTAATCATGTTTTCAAATTGAAAAAGGCCTTATATGGTTTGAAACAAGCACCAAGACAATGGTATGAAATGTTAAGCAATTTTCTCTTATCAAAAGGTTATGTTAGAGGTGCAGTGGATAAAACACTCTTCATTAGAAAATATGAAAATGATGTTATACTTGTTCAAGTGTATGTTGATAATATCATCTTTGGTTCAAATAACAACACATTGTGTGAAGAGTTTGTTATAGCTATGTAAGGAGAATTTGAGATGTCCATGATGGGTGAGCTTATGTACTTTCTAGGGCTGCAAGTCAAGCAACTCAAGCATGGAACATTTTTAAATCAGTTAAAATACTGTCTTGACTTGTTGAAAAAGTTCAAAATGGAGGATTGCAAGGAAGCTGCCACTCCAATTGCAACAAATTGCCTTATGGATGCAGATGAGGCTGACCAACCAGTGGATTCAACCAAATATAGAGGGTTGATTGGGTCTTTGCTCTATCTTACAGCAAGTAGGCCAGATATTCAGTTTGGAGTATGCTTATGTGCTAGGTTTCAAGCAAATCCAAAGGAATCACACTTTAAGGCTGCAAAAAGGATTCTAAAGTACCTTAAAGGAACAAACAATGTTGGTTTATGGTATCCATGTGATTCTAACACAAATCTTAGTGGCTTTTCAGATTCGGACTATGCAAGGTTCAAATTGGATATGAAAAGCACAAGTGGAACTTGCCATTTGCTTGGATCAAGTCTAATATCATGGATTAGTAAAAAGAAAACATGTGTGGCACTCTCCATTGCTGAAGCTGAATATATTGCTATTGGACATGGCTATGCACAAATCATATGGTTGAAACATCAACTTTTGAAGTATGGTGTAAGGCTAAGCAAGGTACCTTTGTATTGTGATAATACTAGTGCAATCAACTTAACCCAGAATCTGATACAACATTCTAAAACCAAGCATATAAAGATTAGGCATCATTTTATTCATGATTATGTTCAAAATGGAGATTGTGAAATCAAATTTGTTAAAACTGAAAATCAATTGGCGGATTTGTTTACAAAACCATTAGCTAGAGATAGGTTTAACAAGCTAAGAACTGAAGTAGGCATATTAGACATCAAGAATGTGGTCTGATATGTTTGTAGCATGTTAATCTTATGTACTCATGCATTGGTTTCATAAAAATCAGCTACTGTATGCAAAAATTGAAAATTGTTATATTTAACCTGTTGATTTTTCATTTCAATGTGTTAATTTCACTTAAATCTACCTCTGTTTACAAAAACATGATTTGTCAACCTGTTGATTCTATTTTTCAACGTGTTTATTTCACTTAAACTACCACTAGATGATGAAAAATTGATTTGCTTTGATTTCACTTAACCAGATTCTGCTTTTAAATCTCTGATGCTCTGATGCTGTTTTAATCTACTGATTCTATTTTTCAACGTGTTGATTTTACTTAAACTGTGCATTTAATCACGAATTGAATTGTTAAGCTGACATAGTCAAAGAAAGCATCTTTGTGTCAAGTACTATCTGCTCTTAACTACCTACTTCATCAGCCATGTGTTGCTTTTACTGATTTGTTTCATCAAAAAGCATGTTTAGTGTACAATTCCAATGTGCATGCAAATCACATGATCTGAACTGACTGATTCACTCATAAAAACACATTAAAAACACCTTGAATGCATGAGATATTGTTTTGGACTACATTAAATTGGTTTGGGTAACCTAAAACAAATTAATTAGGAAAATCTGCACCATTTAATCAACTATTTCTGAAAATCAGCCTGTTCAATTATAAATATTGCACTTGTATTGCTGCATTTGCATCATACTTCTCTTAGAAACAACCATACCCACACTCATCATGCCTCGTCGTCAACAAAGAGCTATCCTATCTAATGATGAGCACTCCACTCCTCCTACCCCAAGGTCTCCAAATAACGAAAGCCATGGGAGAATTGAAGCATGGTTTGAGGATCATGAGGACAACATTCAAGTGTTCCTCATTGAGATAAACATGAAGCAAATTAGCATTCCTAAGGTGCTGAGGTTCTCATGGCTAAGGGCTGAAGGCTTTGAGAGCCTATTCCAACAACTAAGGCATCGAAAGTTGAAGTCCTTCCTTGAACTTTCAGGGAAAATCTATCCAGACTTGGTGAAAGTGTTTTTCACCAACTTGGAGTTCAAAAATGATGTGCTGGTGTCAAGTATCAAGGGTGTCTGCATGGAGATCAACAAAAAGGCTTGGAAAGATTTGGTTGGACTTAAATCAAAGGGTGTGCAAGTGAGGAAAGGTGAAACTAAGGTTGTTCCAAAATTCAACAAGGTTCAATACTATGGTCAATGCTTGAGAAATCATGCTGCTGAAATCAAGCACTTCCATGTTGGTGGTCTCAAGGTGGATCAAAGGTTGCTTGGTATGGTTGTCACAAAAATCCTTGTCCCACGTGGTAGCAACCATTCAACATTGAATGGGGGAGATTTGATACTTATGTATTGCATTCAACACAACATTCAAGTGGATTGGATCTATGTGTTTCGTGATCACATGCTCAAGGCCAAGAGGCTCACGGATTTTAGGCTGCCATATATGGTTTTGGTGTCCAAATTCATAGAATAGTTTGGAATTGATGTAGAGGATGAGCTAGAAGAGTTAACTAGACTGTTGAACCATACCTTCAATCTAAATCTGCACAAAATGGGCTTTCTCAAGGTGGGAAATGGATGGACAACTACTGGTGCTGTAGTTGGTGGTGCACATGATCATGAAACTGGCCCAAGTGGTGCGAATCAAAAGGAAGAACCAACTGCTGGACCCATGAACTTAATTCCCTACATTTTGAGAGGATAGAGGCCATGTGTACTCACATTTTGAGAGGATGGTGTTGAACCAGCTGCATGAGCTCAATGTATCCCAATATGCAAATCAGAACTATTGCAATGAGAGGTTCAATGCATTGGATGGCCAAATTCATGATATCCATGACATGCTGAACTCATTCCAGACCAGAAATGATCCTCAGGATGACTGAGTGTGTTGGTTGTTTAGGATCATGCATTGCATCCATGTGTTTGTGCTTTTGCAGTTTTAGCTTTGTCAATTTCAGTTGGTTGTTTTTATTTTCAGTCGACTGATTGTATAAGCTTTATGCTTTTTTCTCTATTTTTAGTTTCTGTTGGCTGTATTATGTTCCAGTATTAAAGAAACAATATGCAATACTTGTTCTCTTTATGCATTTGTTCTGTTTGATGAATCCAAAGGGCGAGAAAAATTGGAAAATGGAAAATTAATCAAATTGAACCAAAATAGAAGCATTAAAATTGGAATTAAAATCTTTAAACCCATATTATTGATAGGGGGAACATATGCATATTTGTGTGCTTGCTAGCTTGTGTACATTGCTACTGTAAATGTTTTTCAGGTTCACAAGTTTCAAGCTAAGGGGTCACTTCATCCATTTAATGGTATCTAACAAATGGAAGCAATTTGTAATGGAAGATAGAAGAAGATAAATGAAAGAAGATAGAGGTTGGCTTCATCAAATCAGGGGGAGATTGTTGACATGAAAAGCCAAGGTAGTTTTCTTCTTGAAGATTTTATGAAGATTTAATGAAGCGCTTTTGAACTATCTTGAAGCCATTATCATTGGAATGAAGCCTACATTGATGAAGGAAAGGAGATTTGATGATAACCATGTTGATCAAGACTGGAACGTGTGCTCTCCACATAGTTAAATCATTAAGAAAGTGTATTTGAAGTTTGTAATTCATATTATAGACCTTGTAGCATTAATTAGATGTACTTGGTCTTTGTTATGTTTTTTAATCTGTTGAATGGTTTTTCAACAGGTTAAAATGTGTCTTTTAGTCTGTTGAATGGTTTTTCAACAGGTTAAAAGGTGGGTTGCAGTAGTGTTAAACTGAAACAAATTCAGTTAGTTGATTTATTTTTTAATAGACCGATTTCACTTAAGTCAAGTGAAATCAACTGATTGATTTGGAAATCAACCTGTTGAATTTCGTAACAGTTTGACTATAAAAGCTGTGATTTTCGAAAGAGAGGTCTGTTGATCAGTTTTAAATGTGAAATTGCTTTGAAAACTCGTGGAAACTCTCTCGTTCGTGATTATACAGTTTGTAGCAGTTGAAGATTGATCTTGGATCAATTCTTGTAGCTTTTGGCTTGGTTTGAAGCTTGAAGAAAGTGGTTTGTGGTAGGCTACGATGTGCTACCACTGAGGTTTGATCTTTCTCAAGCTTTGTGTGTGTGCCTGGTGGTTTTCTAGGTCTGCAAGAGGGTTCTTGCTGTGTTGGTGTGTCTCTTGTGTGATTCAAGAGTCTGTTGTGGTGTTTTTGCATATTTTGGAAGTGTAAGGGTGAATACTTTGTAAAAATTTTGAAATAGTGCAAAGTCAAGCTCAGGTTGTCTTGACAAACTAGATGTAGCTCAAGTTTGAGTGAACCGGTATAAAAATCTCGTGGTCTACTCTCTTCTATAACCTTTCTCTCTTGCATATTCATTTTAAATTTTCAAGAATTTGTGTTTTAATAATCTTTTTCATGTTCTTGCATGTTTACATGGCATCTGCAACATTGAGCATGTTTGCATAATCATTTAGAACCTGTCTTGATCAATCTTGTGCATTGTTCCTGGTTTAAAACTCAAGTCTGCATTTCTGCATTTTTTGTAGTATTTCAGTCAACTGTTTTCTGTTTCAATCGGTTGATTATACCACAACATAATTTGTTTAGTAAAATCAATCGATTAACTTTAATTTTGACCGATTGAAAGTGTACCGTTCAGTACTGTTTGCATCCTAACTTGGTGATTTAATTGATTCAATTAAAGGTGGTTTTTAACTTGCAAAGATAGCCTAAATTTTTAACTAGCCAATTCAACCCCTACTTCTTGGGATTTCAATCATTTGAAAACTATAAATATTCACTACAATTCAAAGATCCATTAATCCCATAACATCTACACCCTCAATTTCCCAAACCCTAAAACAGGTGTTCATACGATTTCTGCAATTAACTTCCAATCACAACGTAATTCAACAATATATGGCATCCAATAATCAACCAATAGATAGAGATCCCTTTTTCCCCAATCAAATAATCAACCAAGAACCCCAAAACAATCAAAATTGATTAAAATTAGCTCGTGTCACCTGGCGGGTGTTCCTCGCGACCAGGCGGATCATACAAAAACACAAAAAACGGGGTTGACAGGCATGTGTCACCTGGCAGCTAGATCATGCCATCAGGCAGTTTCTATCAGGAACCCAGAAAAACACTACAAATAACATGAGTTGCCTAGCGGAATTTGAAGGCCCGCTAGGCGGTTTCTGGAAAATTTCCAGAAACTATGAAATTAACAGAACAGGCAAGGCTCAGACATCCAAAAATACATACATCATTCAAAATTAATGATAGGAATTAAAAATCATAGAGTCCAACTCCCCTAACTTGGAAATCCTTGCTCAAATTGAGTAAGTTATAGTTCCTCCTTTATCAACAATGGCTTCCCTTAGCTCTCCCACAATTCAGCTCCTCCTTTCACTCAATAAAACACAACTTTTCTTTGGAATTTCTCTTCTCAAAATACTTCCCAATGGAAAGTCAAAAAAACCCTTCTTCTCTCCCTCAATTGGCCTCATATGTCTTAATTAAGTGTAATGACAAAAAAAAAAACGAAATTTAATTATTAATGTTGGTAATTGCCATTCAAGGTCCATTACTGTTTGTTTTTCTAACCCTTCCAATTGCTCTCTACAACGGTTAGGGTTTCTGACTCTTCTCATCCATGCCAAAAATAATTTTATCAAAAAGAAAGCTAGCTTAATTTGTCTCTACTAAGGTTCAAACCCACCACCTTCTGATCTCAAAGTAAATGCACAACCAATTCAACCAAGGCGGTTTTCTTCTTGAAGATTTGATGAAGATTGAATCAAGCTCTTTTGAACTATCTTGAAGCCATTAACATTGGAATGAAGCCTACATTGATGAAGGAAAGGAGATTTGATGATAACCATGTTGATCAAGGCTAGAACATGTGCTTTCCATGTAGTTATATCATTAACAAAGTGTATTTTAAGTTTGTAATTCATGTTGTAGACCTTATAACATTAATTAGATGTCTTTTAATCTATTGAATGGTTTTTCAACAGGTTAAAATGTCTCTTTTAGTTTGTTGAATGGTTTTTCAACAAGTTAAAAGGTCGGCTGCAGTAGTCTTAAATTGCAACAAATTCAATCAGTTGATTTATTTTTTAATCGACTGAATTCACTTAAGTCAAGTGAAATCAACTGATTGATTTAGAAATCAACCTGTTGAATTTCGTAACAGTTTGACTATATAAGCTGCGATTTTCAAAAGAGAGGTATGTTGATCATTTTAGAGCACGAATTTGTTCTGGAAACTTGTGGAAACTCTCTCCTTCGTGATCATACGTGTTGCAGCTATTGAAGATTGATCTTGGATAAATTCTTGGAGCTTTTGGCTTGGTTTGAAGCTTGGAGAAAGTGGTTTGTGGTAGGATGGGATGTCCTACCACTGAGGTTTGATCTTTCTCAAGCTTTGTGTATGTGCCTGGTGGTTTTCCAGGTCTGTAAGAGGGTTCTTGCTGTGCCGGTGTGATTCTTGTGTGATTCAAGAATCTTTTGTGGTGTTTTTGCATATTTTGGAAGTGTAAGGGTGAATACTTTGTAAAACTTTTGAAATAGTGCAAAGTCAAGATAAGGTTGCCTTGACAAACTGGATGTAGCTCAGGTTTGAGTGAACCAATATAAAAATCACGTGGTGTCCTCTCTTCTCTAACCTTTCTCTCTTGCATTTTCATTTTAAAGTTTAAAAAACTTGTGCTTTAATAATCTTTTTCATGTTCTTGCATGTTTTCATAGCATCTGCATCATTGAGCATGTTTGTATAATCATTTGGAACTGGTCTTAATCATTCTTGAGCATTGTTTCTGGTTTAAAACTCGAATTTGCATTTCTGCATTTTTCCAGTATTTCAGTCAATTGTTTTTCTATTTCAATCGATTGATTATACTGGAACAGAATCTGTTTGGTAAAATCAATTTGTTAACTTTGTTTTTGATCGATTGAAAGTGTACAATTCAGTACTGTTTGCATCCTAACTTGGTGATCTATTTGATTCAATTAAAGGTAATTTTTAGCTTGCAAAGATAGCCTAAATTTTTAACTAGCCAATTCAACCCCCCCTTCTTGGCTTTTCAACCATTTCAAAACTAACATATTTAACATGCAATAAATAAACAACATACTACAAAATTATAGGCTTATATTAGAAATAAGAACCCAGGAACCTGAAAAGAGAATGACAATAGAGGAGGATGCAACTGTACCCACGTTTTCGAGAGTTACAAGTCCCACCATAAGGCAACAATACATGATAAAAAATGCAACCATAAAAATGTAAGGCACCAAAGAAAAAAAAAACAAAGCAAATCGCTCAAGACCCTAAACAAAATGAAAAAAAGCAAAACAAAAGAAAAAAACAAAACGAATAAAAAAAGTGGAAACGCAAAAGGGGTGCGAACAATGACATTCGAGCTCACCAGGCACAAGCGCGACTACGAAGACAAGGGTTCGCAACATGACAACGAAGACGATGGTTGGTGACGCGACAACTGCTGGTGGGGGCTAGAGGTGCGACGGTGGCTATCAGTACCACAATGGAGGCACTTTGCGAGATAAGATGAACTAATGAGGAAGAAGAACAATGGTCACGACTCTACAATTCATGATTTTTAACCCTAGAACAAGCTTTAGGCCTCAATTATTTAGAAAAGCGAAGCCTAAAGTCGAATCTCACTTGGTTGAAATTTTAACCGAGGCAAAAAACCCTACGTCCAATGGCAATTTTAAAATATTAACCGTGTTTTTTTGGCTTTGGTTTTAAAAAACCTGAAGCATATAACTACTTTAGGCATCGGTTCTTCGAGAATCGAGACAATTTGTCACATAAAATAATAAAAAAAGTGTCAGTTTTGAAATTTGAACAAACTTATAGGCACAAGGTCCCTAGAAACCGAAGCCTAAACCATTATAGGGACCAATTCTAGAGGAACCGAAACATAAAATACCATTCTGCTTCTATTATTAAAACAATCGAGGTGATATCTCACAAAATATTAAACAAAAGTGCTAGTGTTGAAATTTGAACAAACTTATAGGCATTGAGTCCTTGGAAACTAAAGCCTAAACCATTAAAGGTACTAGTTCTATAGAAACCAAGGTAGAAAACCTTGTTTTGCTTTGGTTATTGACACAACCAAAGAAAAAAAGTTAGTAAAAATTGCAAAAATTTCACTACGTCTTTATATGCTTCATTTCCGCAAGAACCGAAGCATATGAGGTAATTTTGAATCCGAAGTGAACCAAGTCTTTCCTAGCCAAAGTTTACCTCAAGCTTCTTGCATCAAAATTCTCAACAAGAATTTAGATGAAAAAGAAAGTTTGACTCAAGGTTAAAATATAAGCAAAAACAAAACAAAGCAAGGAATGTAAAAGAACCAAGACTATGTAGTCTAATAGTGAGGCTTGAATCATTAAAAACCCTCAAGACACTCCTAAACTAAAATGCTTCACTATAGGTTCAAAGGTTCTAAGTACGAGATGGGTGAACACCAAAGGTTCCCCCAAGACATCTCTAACTAGGTTGTGTATACAAAGATGTAAAAGCAATGAAAGTTATAACTCAAAGCTAGAACTTCTTGTCCAAAGTGTCTCACTCCTTCTTCCCTTTTCTTCCCTCAATGTGTATTTGCTCCCTCTTAGGCTTTGAGCTCCACTTCGGTTTCAACCCCTTAAGATGCTAGCTCAAGTGGTTGGTCCACCTCCAAAGAGAGTCTACACCCAAAGAAAACACCAAAATCGAAGAAGGCCAAGAAAACAAAGGAAGGAAAAGCTTAAATGGAACAAAACCTAAACTCAAAGAGAAATTTATGGGACAAAAACCAAGATGTCTGAAAAAGACAAGCAAGAAAAAAATGTTTAGAAACAAGTATTAAGCACATAAAATATGAAACAACTAAGGAATGCCACTAGAATGGATTATAAAAACATAAAAGAACTAGAAATCAAAGGATGCTTCTTGTTCTCTTAGGTCGAATGGTAATGGTGCATATATACACTCTTTTAGCTTCAACCTAAGACCAAACAGCTACTCCATATTCCAAATTTAAACCTAAGCTCAAATAAAAATGAAACAAACCTAAGTCAAGTAGTAGTAGTGGTTTTAGTGCACATATGTTATCACTTTTTCTTGATTTTTCTTTTTCTCTTTTTCTCAATTATTTTTCCAACACGAAAACAAAACCATTATAACACATTATATAAAATGCTTGCGATAAGATATGAGAAACAAGAAGCTATTCACCATGGAAGAAACCTAATGGAATCAAAATAGAGAATATAAAACTCAAGCAAACATAAGAGAAACTTAACTCTTTATACTTGATAATGATCTAATAATGAGTATGAACTCAAAAATGCAAAATGAAAGCAAAAAAAAACACATATGGTTCGCCCAACACAAAGGATGAAGATTTTCAATTTTTAATCAAAACCAAGTTCAAACTAGGAAGAAATGACAAAAACAAATGAAATTGACCCAAAATAAAGCAAATTTACAGAACAAACCTAACAAAGACTCAAATAAAAACAAAAACACACACGATCATATATGAAAGAAACATAAAATCGCACATGGATAGTGCAAGATGATGCAAATCAATTTGAACTACAACAAGAAGACATATATGGAAATTTGAAACAATGAATACTCAACAAAACATGAAAAACAACATGTAGACAACACAGGAAAAAGAGGGAAACCAAGATACTTAGCTTTTGAAGACTAAGATGACCAAAGTGCTTGATACCAAAGATGGTCTTCCTCCAAGTTATGATGCACATGGCAAGAAGCTCCAAGGGGTTGCGGAAGCTATGGGAAATGGAGGTTAATGGCTTGGTGATGGTGATAACGTGGTGGTGTTTGAGTGCTCTCAAGAGAGGTTAGGTCAACTCTCAAGAAAGGATGGTAGAAAAAACCTAAAGGTGAGTTCTAGCCTAGGTGACTTTTGGAGAGAAGTAGAATGACACAATTTTGGTAGCACTTCTTTACTAATATCAAAAAGTGGATTTTACAATGGGTGGTGGCCTCTATTTATTACCCAAGCAAACCCTAGAGGTGTCTAAAAAAGGAGAAGAAAATCATATTACTCAAGCTTGGGGGCCAAAGGAGAGACATATGACTTGACAAGTAGCAAGGTCATGGTTCTTATGCACCTAGGCACAAAAGACAAGCACATCCTTATCCTTGGAGAGCAAGGTAATGTCTTTTAGGTTGACTTGTGGCCCAAACATGCCCAAATCAACGCTAATTGGCATCACATTTTAGTTCACCACTATAGACCCAAAAACCCTACAATATAAGCCCAAGGCCGAAAGAAAATAGGCAATTACTTCCTACACCATATCTTGCACCATCATCTCTGGAATTCATTTTTCGGAAGACGATAAATCATTCCGGAATTTTTTTCCCGAAAAGGCAAAATTATCTCTTTCTACGGAAAACGTTTTCTAGAAACATTTTAAAGGGGTGGGAGAAGAAGTTTGATGGGGTGTAGGAAGTAATTGCCAATAAAATCATTTACTACCTAGCCCATAGTAAAAGGCCCAACGAAACATATCACCAGTGCAGGAAAGGCTTTTGGTAGCGGTTGTTTTTTATGTTCTACATCGGTTCCAAAACCGAAGCATATTAGGGCGAGGCCAAAAGGTAAAGGCTTTTGGCCTCGGATGTGACCCGAAGCCATAAAGCACCCTTCTGCCTTGGTTCAAAAGCACTTGAAGCCATATATCTCCACCTTTCTGCTTCGGTTCCTGCCTATCCAAAGCCATATATCCAACCTTCTGCTTCAGGTTACCTGCAACCGAAGCCATATGTGCCATTCATTTTTATATTTTTTTAAAAATTCGATCACTTTTGGCCTCGGTTTTGGTTTGACCCGAGGCCATATATTGCCTTTTTGCCTTGGTTTTGGTAAGAACCGAGGCCTAATATAGTGTTTTTTTTAAATACAATTTTTGTTTTGGTGTTATTCCCACATTTAAACCTGCAAATTATGTTCAACATCCAGCACAGACCAGAACAAAATATTTTATAACACATCCACAATTCAAATGCATTTAAAAGACAATTACAAATCATTTACAATCTAGATACATGTCCTAATCAATACTATTATACATTTCAATTATATATTTGGCGCACACTATCCTACCAAACTTTATGGACTTTGCGAGAATTGCGGCAGGACTCTTGAATGTCTACAAAATAAGAGATTAAGTTAAGTTAGTATATAAAAAGGCAATATTGCAAAGTATTCGTTTTAATTGAAATATATATTACTGTTTCCCAATTTGTTGTAATACGAGCGCGCACAACGGTTGTCATCCATTGCATTATATAGTAACCGCACTCATATGAGCCGGTTTGTCTATTACACTACATTATATCAACAACGTTACAATTCATTAAGGAAGAAAATAGAGCAAACAATTATAAAGATATGAATAAAAAATATCAAACTTGGAGGGAACACCATACAAGACATTTTGCCTTAGTCGTTGATCTCCCTAACAACATGTTATGTGCAACAATTGAACTATGATATAGGGAATAAGTTAGGATATTTTTATATAACATGTCATATTCATAAGATTGACATTGAGGTTCTTACCAATCTATCACTTGTCTAAGATGGTTGGGGGAGGGCAATATAAAGAGCAAAATCACACAGAAAGGTTCTCGTTTAGGGAAACCACAAGTAACTGCCAATGACGCCTGATAGGAAAATAAATTCATTGTTATGCATTAAAATGACTGATTATATTCATAAGTTAACAAAAATGACATACCCAGCAATATAAGGGATAAAATAAATTTCTTTTCCACGTTGAAAGCATTTGGTCACATATGCTTGGATGTTATCAAACTTGTTGCCTTCATGAGTGAGTTGGGAGTCTATAAACCCATATAGATCATTTCAAAGAGATGCACCAAGAGGATCTTCCAAAGAGAGAGGAATCTTCTTTGGTTAAGGATTTTCCTATCTTGATGCAATTTGAGTTAAAATGGAATATAATTTAAATTTGAATCTAATAAACATGTGTAAACTTAAAAATTTAGTATATGATGGGTTTAAGAGACTGTACCGGGGGGTCAGAAACAACCCAATCTCTAGGCCAAACAAGGAAACATTGGAGTGCCTGAGCCACAATATATACCTCATCTATTGGCACAGGAACTAAAGCAAATGGCAGAAGAATCTCCTCTACCGTGACCTTAACCTTATCTTCTAATAACTTCATTCCATGAAGAACTGTGGCTGCCTCAAATACTTTTCCACGAGCCACTAGTGTCTTCTCTGTACCATCCCAAATATATAGCTGACATGGATGAGTGTCGTCCATGTCATTCTTGGGTGGGGCTGAACAACTCCCATTTTCGCTTCTACTTGTTAGAGTCAACGATTTATTAATGTTATTCAATTATTTTATTAAATATCATTTATTCAATTCATAAGTTATAGAAAAAAAATTTACGCATGGGAGGCACAAATGGGTCTACTTCTAGTGGAGGATCCACTAGCGAACGAATGCCATAATGCTCCAATTGGCACATAAGTTCACCTCTCACCCTCATAGTGATCCTGATCCAACACCACGCACACGTCTAAGGTGCTCAGGCCATCCAATTGCAACAATAAGTATGTCATGACGACTTTCTGGAGTGAATCCTCCTTGGGAGTTTTTCTTAACCAACAAATCCTGCATTGTAAAAAAAGAGTTATAAAAAATAATACAATATAAAACACGAATGAGTTATTTAGATAGGAATTGTATCTTACAATTTTCTCAGATATTTCTCGTGCAGATTCAGAACTGTAGTTGCTCGATGTGCGTTACGAGCAAACTTCCACTTTTCATGACGTGATGGTGGTGAAGGAGGCTCAATATCTTCACCCTCAGAAGGTGGGGGCCTAGATTTTTTCTTTTCTAACATTATCTTCTCTTCAAGTTTTCTATATCCACCACGAGACAATATGTGCGGGTTTTTATTTTGAGCACTTATACTTTGAGTATTTTTTTCTCTTTTTCTGTAACATATAAAATCACTTTATTAATTAGATCAAATATTACAAAATTATCAATTAAGCAGTTGATGATTTCAAATAAACATACTTGTCATTCCTCAGATGTCTAAAGCTCAACAAACTAATGTCATGTGTCTTCATCAATCCATGTGTATTTCAACAATGGATTTTCATTCTTTTTAGATCCAAAAACATACCTAGACGTCAACTTGGTCTTAAAACCACAAAATTTCTTAGCCATCGATGACAAACATTTGTGTTTAAGAGTCGCCACATTTGGAATATCAAATGTTAGCTGCAATGTAGAAAACACCATCAATAATATTTAACATATTATCAACAAAATAAAACTATAAGGTTAATAATATTAATATTAGTTACCAATAAATCCTACTATATCATGTTCCGATCAACTTCAATGACATGATTAAAAGATAGAGTATGAATTGATATTCTCTCTCATGCGAACATCCTGAGATAGCTTTTGAAGACGTCCGCATAAGGACTGGTAGGCATTCCAGTGTCGGCGTTAATATCAATAAGTGTTTTCTGACCCTTTGCTTTTCTAATTAAGAGTTGTCTCAACCTAGTGGCTCCTCTGGTAGGTCTCTTAGTGAGTGCTTCATCCTCTGATGAACTATGATGCTCAGCCATATACCTATGAAATGAAAACATCACAAAACATTAATAAGCAACATATAAAATCACATAAAAAACATTATTTAACAAAACACTTTAAAAGGAACGCGAAATTCATACATATAGCTATTTATTGGTCATATGTATATTCCTTCATCGTGATCTTCTCGAATTGCATGTACATCATCAACTAGAGGGACTTCATCAACATTTATCGTTCTTCTAAATGGATGGGTGACAACAACATTAAGATTACTCAGATTCTCTTCATTAGGATCAATCTATTTTTTTCCATGAAGAGCGAGAAACCAATGTTCAGATGCAGAATCTTTAACATAGAAAACTTGATATACTTATTCTGCCATGATAAATGGCTCGTCTCGATAACCCACCTTTCCAAAATCAACTAGAGTCATCCCTGATTCATCCATTTTGACACCACTCTTATTGTCAACCCATTTACATTTGAATAGTGGAATAGTAAACATGGTATAGTCAACCTCTCATATCTCTTGTATTACACCATAGTATGTCATTGATCCAAATACAGGATTTTGATCTTTAGATGTAGAAAATTGTGGCAACTCAACTTCAAGACTGACTCCACTATTTTGGATTGTGCTTTTATCATCCAAAGACTTCGTATAGAATGTGCAATTATTAATTTCATAACCTGTACAACAGATGCATCATGTTTCAATCCATTCGCTAACCACATCAAAGTCTCAAAAGATTGCAAATCTTTCAAAACCTCAGATTTAAACCAAGGCATCAATGTTCTGTTGTGCTCCATCAAATGCCATTTCTCTAATTGTCTTGGATTGTTCTCTTTCACAATAGCTTTGCGTGCAGATAAGTAAGGGATGACCTCATCTGTGTTGTTCAATATGTATAGGTATGCTTACAACAACTCTTCACGATCTTTGCTAACCACAACCACACCTCAGATGTTGTTACTTATAGAACACCTGTTCAACCATGATCTCTAAGGAACTCCTATCGATTTTACTTTTGCCATGTAATTTGAACAAAACTCGACACTTTCTTTAGCAATGTATCTTTCGATCATTGAAGCTTTTGGACGATATTGATTTTTCACATACCCTTTTAAAATCTTCATGTAACGTTCAATGGGATACATCCATCTTAAGTATACTGGTCCACAAAACTTGATTTCTCTTACCAAATGAACAAGTAAATGTACCATGATGTCAAAAAATGATGGAGGGAAAAACATTTCCAACTGACACAAGATGATAACAATCTCGGCTTGAAGTTCATCTAACTTTAAAGGATCAATGACTTTGCTACAAATTGATGAGAAAAATGCACACAAACGCGTTATAGTTTGTCTAACATTTTGGGGTAAAATACCACGAATAGCTACAAGTAACAATTGTTGCATTAAGATGTGACAATCGTGAGACTTTAGGCCAACAAGCTTCAAGTCTTGCATGGACACTAAACTCTGAATATCTGAAGAGTATCCTTGAGGTACCTTGACACTCTTTAAACATAAGCAAAAACTTATCTTTTCTTGTTTGGACATAGTGTAACATGCAGGAGGTAAATAAGTACGCCTACCAACCTCCCTTGGTGCCAAGTCTTCTCGGATCTTCATTTCAACCAAATTCGAATGAGCATTTACTCCATCTTTTGTCTTTCCCTGAATGTTAAGTAGTGTACCAATCAAGCTATCGCACACATTCTTCTCTACATGCATGACATCTATGCAATGCCTAACTTATAACTTTGACCAATATGAAAGATCAAAGAATATTGATTTTTTCTTCCAAGGACTCGATGCAGATGACTTCTTGGATGTTTTTCCAAATACATGATGTACTTTATTAACTTTCTCAAGAATTTGAAGGTCAATCAATAGAATTGGTGGTTCGTCATTTTCTTGGTGTCCGTTAAATGTTTTCTTTAACCTTCGATAAGGATGATTAGCTTGTAAAACCCTTCGATGGCGCAGATACACGGTCTTCCTTCCGTTTTTCAATTGATGAGATGTAGTGTTTTCTTCACATATAGGACATGCTTTATGACCTTTCACAATGTATCCCGACATATTACCGTAAGTTGGAAAGTCATTAATGGTGCAAAATAACATTGCATGCATCATGAAAGTTTCAGAAGCAACAACATCAAATGCTTCAACACCATCAACCCACAACAACTTCAAGTCTTCAACTAGAGGATTGGGATATACATCTATGTCATTTCCAGGCTCTTTGGACCAAATATCATCATAGACAACATCATGTATTTTCTCTTCATGCAGAGTCCAGGAGATAAGTTGTAAATGAATAATATAACGGGCCAACAACTATGGTTTGTACTTAAATTACCAAATGGATTCATTCCATCGGTAGCTAAGCCAAAACGAGTATTTCTACATTCTTCACCGAACTTGGGAATGTGCTGATCAATATTTTTCCATTGAATTGAATCAGCTGGATGACAAAGGAGTCTGTCACATATTCTCTCAGTTGCATGCCATCTAAGGCTTTTAGCATCTTTAGGATTTGCAAACAAACGCTTAAGTTTGGGCACAATTGGAAGGTACCAGACTACATTCAAAGCACATCCTTCCTTCTCTATTTGACCACTATATTCACTGTTCCTTTTCTGCTTGTACCGTGATGACCCACACTTTGGACATTTTTTCACATCTTCAAATTCTTTTTTGTATAATATGCAATCATTGGAACATGCGTGTATCCTTTTATCCTCCATACCCATCAGACAAAGAATTTTCTTGGCGTCATAGTTTTGAGTGGGTAGAGTATTTCCCCCGAGAAGCATTTCATTCAAGAGCACGAGCAATTATGTGAAGCTTTTATCCATCCACCTATTGGTCGCTTTCAAATTCATAAGTCTTACAACCGCTGACAACCGTGTGAACTTAGTTGAACCGACATACAATGGAGTTTCCGCATCAGCAGACATCGTCTCATAGACATGCGCTTGTGCAAAAGCTTCTGCGCCAATATCCCGTATCATGTCCTCCATATTGTCTTCTTGCACTCGCTCTTCCCGTTACTCTTCTGTGATGGAATCGACAACATATTCAGTTCGGGAAACAGTTCAAAAGTCTATTAATTCGCCGTTCCATGTCCATATTGTATAACTTTTAAGGAAACCATCACAAATAAGATGTTCTCTAACTTGAGTTGCATTCAACTTTCTCCCATTCAAACAGTTGACACAAGGACATCTTAACTTCACCTCATCATCACTTCTACCCTCATAACGTTGCGCAAATTTTATAAATTCTTGTACTCCATACTCATACTCAGCGCTGATACGTGGTAAATTAATCCAATCTTGATCCATACGTATATATACTGAAATTGGTGAACATTTTCACTAATATTTGAATCAATGCTCACGTCGTAATGAATGTGTGACCATATCCCATTCAAGAAGATTCACTTTCTTTATTTTATTGGAACATATTACTTTTAAAATACATATCTTAAATTTCACGAAATTTTGCCAGCATTTCACATTATTCTTCAGGATACACGAATATGCACCCGAAGATCAATACAAAATACAATTGATAAATATTCATGAATTTTAAGATATGTATATTAAAATATATATGCTCTAATAAACTACTAGAAAATGATTAATCTTCTTAAACTGTCCAACTGGATAATTCAAGATTGAATACATTTAAATTATTAGTATTGTCTCCTTCTAAATTATATCTTACAAAATACAATTTTTGTGAAAAAAAAATTGGAAACAATAAATAATTATCGTATTCAATCTCAAATGGGAAACTAAGGCTAACACGATATATTTAAGCATATAATGAATAACATATCAAACATCCAAATAAGTGGCATAAAAAAATATAGAATCACATTAAAAATAAAGGTTAGAAGATTATGCACCTGCGAGCGTGACACGTGAGCAACAAATAAAGACATAGAAGGCGTTTTCGCGCCAATTAAGTGCACTACCACCCGCTAGCACTCCCAACTTGGTGCACACTACAACATATGACTAAATATCACCTACAAAATAGATAACATCCCAATCCATTAAAATAGACTACATGGACTTTATCTTCCAACCATATTTTATTTCATTAAATTGCCCAAAACATATAACATTCATGCCACCACCTTCAATGCACACAAACGAACAATAAACCCAGTGCACATAGACAATAATACGAAAAACAAAAATATCACAGAATCACTCACTAGTGGAATCGAAATTCACCAATATGCGGGAAATGGAGAAGTGACCGAAGAAGCACCACGAATTCGAAGAGGACTCGTTGTCATCAAAGCCAAGAAGACGAATACAACTGCTGCCACTGCACCCCACTATGTCACGCGGAGCCACTGTTGTCAACGAAAAACCCACCACTAGAGCCGCCGTTGACGAGAGGAAGAACCACCCAACACCACCGTTCTTGATGCTACCACCACAACCACCGTCCACCATCGCGATCAAGAACCCTTGCACACCACTACGTCGTGGGAGTCACTGTCATCAACGGGAAACCACCACTAGAGCCACCGCTTACTGGATAAACAACCACCCAAATCCACCGTTTCCGTCACGATGAAGAACCCATTGCAGAAGGATAGTTGAAGGCAAAGGCAGCGTGGAGAGGAAGAAGACGCAGTCGCGCGAGAACGAGGAAGAAGATGAAGTCTATGCGAGCAAAAATTTCCCCAAATTAAATCCCTAATTTAAACTATAGGCCTCGGTTATAATTAATAACCGAGGCATATAACCTTAGGCCTCAGTTCAAATTGCACTCGAGGCATATGCCCTTTCAATTTTTCCTTGTTTGTTGCTTACCCGACGCCTCTAACTTCCACTAGTTTATTAAAACATAAAATATTGAATTTCTGTTTTCGGCCTCGGGTGTCTTTTAACCGAAGCCTATAGGTTCCCAACTTCAGGTATATGCTTCGGTTTACATGCAACCAAAGCCTATAAGTTGAATTTAATTACAAAAATGCCACTTCGTTTATATAGGTTTCGATTGCGTAGAAACCGAGACCTAAAGCCTGAGGTAAAAAGGGAAAACTGCACTAGTTCTAATTACAATAATCTCTGGTCCAAGAGAATAAGAGCTTGGACACACCTATTTCAAATGAATGAAGTTGATTCTTCTTGTTTATGCTTGTCCATGACTCTTGTGGTAGGTCCATTGGTTGCCATCCATTTTTTTTTAAAGCGGAGCATATTAGGCGACGTCAAATCCTATTAATTTAGTTTAAAAGACGTTTAAGTTTGAAAAGAATAAATTTTCTTTTTGCAAAATATTATTTTACCGACCATTTATAATATATTAATATTTATTTTAAAAGTAAATTGAATATTCATTGTACGGAAGCAAAATTACATGTACAATATATGTAAGAAAGTACAGCATGTAAGTTTCGAACATGTGATTTCTATAGATTAATTGTAAATTAAGTTCCCCTTGTATTGCCTGATTGAGATAAGTCTTGAACTTGTTCTTTTTATAGATTAATAATAATAAACTTTAATGCCACTTGTTTGACTTAGAATGATTATTGGGTTGTTGGCCAAAAATAACAACAGTGACAGTTGTATAAATAGAGGAAGAAGAGTGGACGTTTTCACTCTTTTAATGTACTTTAATTTACGCTAAACCAATGTTCTTTTGAAAAGATATAAAGGGTAAAATGTTATAAAGATATAAAATAAAGGGTAAACTGTTAAAAGATTATGAAAATTGTTAGAAAAAGAAGATTCACAATATAGAAAGCGTAAAACATTATACACACGACCCATTGCTAAAGATATATGTATAAATGTGGTTGTACACTAGTTTATTCACACGACCAAAGTGTTATTGAAGTAACCATGAATGAATGCTTCATTTATTGGAGAGAAGGGGAAGCCTAACTTTTCTAAACAGCCAACAAAACACAAAAATATCCATAGCAAATGAAGTAATACAAGAAACCAGAAGCGTGAGTTCATCCTGAACCGTGTGTCGTTTTTTTTCATGTTCTTCTAAGCCATTTGTGAGTGACATCTTCACAGACATAAGAAGCGTTTATAATGTGGTCTCATTTTCTGTTCCTTATTAGTTTGTTGATTGTGTCGGCTTCCCTTTATCTCTAACCTGAAGTGCTTTTCGTCCTCCTTTAAAACCACTCTCTTCTGTCCCATTTTGCTCGTTTTCTTGTTCTCGTGAATCACTCTCTTCTGTTTCCTCTTCAATGGCGGTGTCACATGTAGAAGAAGTGTTTTCAGTTTGAGTATTATCTTCAACTGTGTCATCTCCATTTCCTTCTGCGGCTTTTTCCTCGTCTCCTGAATCACTCTCTTTCGTTTCCTCTTCAGTGTCACATGTACAAGGAGTGTTTTCAGTTTCAATATTATCTTCAACTGTGTCATCTCCATTTCCGTCTGCGGATGTTTGTGCACCTTTCCCTTTATCTCCAACCTGATTCGATTTTCTTTCTCCTCCAAAACCACTCTCTTCTGTCCCATTTTGCTCGGTTTCGGTGTTCTCACAACTGCATTCTCTAATATTTATCAAAAGGACATGCAACAAGTGTGGTTAATTAACGTTAGTATATAATTAACCATGGCAACGAAATATGCAAAGTAATACAACTTAATGAATATAAATTTTTGTATTATTGAGCAAACACTTACGTGGTCACGGTGGTAGGTTCTTGTGTGCTGGAGCTAAACTCAGACGGAGCCATGAAGAAAGTTGAAGTTGATTTTTCCCTTGTTATAGGATAATATAACAGTTTGTGAGAGCCGAAAAGTTAGGTTTTGGATTTTGTTACTGGTAGTGGTAAGTTTAAGGTGATGATGGTATTTATAGGGACAAAAGTCAAAGTATGCAACGCGTCTCTATATTTATTTCTTGGTAGGAATGAATGGTCCAATAAGGTGGCCTGACTCGGTATCAATAGTTAACACTATCAACTTGTTTATTCGTCCTCATTTTTTTCTTTATTTATTTTTAAATAATTTTGACTGTTTATAGTTATTTTTATCAAGATATAAATTATATTATCATTCATATTATATATATATATATATATATATATATAATAAATATAATTAAATGACATAATTGAATTGTTCCGATCTTTATACAAAAATTATAAAAAATAAAGTAAAATAAGAACAAATTGTAATACTATGGATATCTTTCCCTACAAAATCCTTTAATACAAGATTTACAATTTTTTAATTACACAAAACTTAGCATTAGACAAATAATTTTTTTTATAAGCATTAATATACTAGACAATAATTTCTTTTCCTAGAAATGCTGCAGTTTCTAACCTCCCATAAATGATATGTGACCTAAAATTTAATTATATAATTATTGCTGTAGAAATTAGCACAACGTATTCTGGAAGATTTAAAGAAAGTAATAACTATCTTTAAAATAAATTCAATGAAAGTTCTTCAATTTACTTGTATGCGGACGATCCAACATATTGATTATGTTTACAACATAAATTAATTATACAATATATATATATATATATATATATATATATATATATATATATTAAAAAGAATAGAGAGGCTAAGAATTTATCAGAAATTTCTTGATAATTCGAAAGTAATGGTGTGTCAGAATTCTCATATTTCTTTAGATTTTTAAGAGTAAATTTTTAAAAAATTTAGAAATAAATGTTGGTGAAATAAAAACGTTTTAAATTCTTAGAACATTGAGAAAAATATTTTAATACTTGGTTTTCGTCTCTACTACCAGAAAAAAATTTTGATTTTGTTTTCAGAATCATAGTTTTAATTTTTTTTTTTACTTACATATATAAATATGTACTGGTCTGAGTATTTGTAATCGAATTAATCACGAACCATTATGAATGAAAAATAATTTTACTAACGAGCAAGAATAATGACAACTTGATTGAGTTGGCAATTGTTTAATTTAATTCCTACTTTTCAATTCAAGCATAATCTTGATTAAACTCATTATTTTGTTTTGCAACTTGCTCAAATGAGTTGGTTTTGATTCTTATGTATACGTATCATATTTTGACCTATATTTAAGTCCATGTTCATACTAGCACTAGAGAATCTCCCTCACTACGTAAATCAAAGATTTTCCTTCAAATTGAAATAGTCAAGTATATGGGATCTTACGTGAGATGAAATTCAAATATGTGAAACGTGTTGTTGCTTTCCCACATACTCAGCATTATCATGTAAATAATAAATTAATAAACATTTCAGTGGCCGTTAATTAGTTTCTCGAAATATATTGTAAGGGAGCACTTCATCTATATAATGTAAAATATATTGGCTAACTCAACATTAACTTAAAAAATAAGGTTAATTTAATCAATGTTAATCGATACTAATCTTTTAATAAATTAAAATATTTTGTTAGGTTGGATTAGTGTTGAGTTAGTTGATGTTAATAAAATATACTTAATGATAAATATTAAGATAATTTGACACAAATGTTTTTTACACGATACTATACCATTTACTACCTTTTACTTTTTTTTTTTTATAAATATATATAAAAGTTTAATTTTTTATGAGTATTTTACGGCCACAGTTGTGTCAAATAAACACTACAAGAAATTCGTTAGTTATCTACTGATAATTACATACGGATTATAATCCGTATGTAATTTGTCACTTACCTACCAATTTACCTACTGATATATTTCAGTAAATAATTATTTACTTACATACGGATTTTTCCGTATGTATCCATGTATTATTTTGGCGTCCAAGATTCGTAGGTAACGTCCGTATATAAATTTAGCGTGCTTAAACGGGAAAAGGTTTTGAAGGATTTTATTCGTATGTAATCGTATTTACGTCAGCAGGTAAACATTTTATTTCTTGCCTACTGATATTACCTACTGATCCTCATAAATAAAATTTTAAAAAGCAAAATAATATTAAAATATTTTTTTAACTGCACAGAAAAGACTTCTTTACTAAACTTAATGAAAGGAGAAGTCCAGTATATTACGGAAGCTGAAAGGTGCTACTTCTTTATTCTTCTTGAACTCCTGTGACCTGGAAAAACTGTAAAAAGGTTAAACAGGTATTATGTAGCTGTAAGAAAACAAAAAGCCTTGCCCTTGCTCTGCCTTTGCCCCGCCTTTGCCCCTGCCCCTTCATGTTGACTATTAAATAGTTTGTTGTCATAAGTTGTGGTCTCACGTAACAAGGAAACACATGGGACGAGAATTTTAATAAGCTAATTGAACTGTTGCACTCTAGCAATACATGTTCAGTCCAGCAAGAGCAGCTTCTTTTTATGTAGCTATAAATGTAACCTAAGTCTTATTGATAAAGTTATGGCAGAGTGGATAAGATGGTGTGTCACCAAAATGCTTAGATCATTAGCAGTTCTGCATTGTAGAAACTGCTTACACCGAATGAGTTTCAAAGTCTGGAAATAATTGTAAGAATGTAGTCTCCCTCAAGGGTTGCCCTCTACGTGTTGCTTTCCAACTTTCCACTTTCTTTTCATTATTTAAAAAAAAGGATGGACTAAAGTGTTTAAAAATGTGGGGACATCGTGACCCATGTCATGTGTGTTTTTATACATTGTTTAAGGATAGTGGTACTTATATCTGAGTTTTATATTCACAAGCATATGTGCCCAACATGAAACCCCTGAAAACCTTGATGATTAATTAGAGAACCCAAATACTTAGTCTTAGTTCCATATACTGCTAATGGCCTTGTCTTTTTCTGAGGGCAGGCACACACTGCAATTTTACTTATGATTTTAATTCACCCCTTTGAAATGCATGCTTAGCTGGAGTGTCAACATTATATAATAATAATATGAATGCATTTACATAATGTAATAATATGATCCATCTTATTACCATGGCTACACATTAATATTCATTAAAACAATGCAATGAGGAAGGGTGTTAGTTTTCTCATGCACCGAAGTCAAAAATCCTAATAATAATTCTCACTAATTAAATGGGCTGTGAGAAGTTTGAAGTGAGAGCTAAGCATGGTTCAATTAGGCAATTATTTCCCAAACATAAATTTAGAAACCATGAAGAAAAGCACGAGCGTTTATGGTTTTGCAGGTCAGTGTTTTTGGAGTTCACCTTCACCTCTACAAAATCCCTTTATTCTCTAATTTCACTTTCTCTTTCTTTCGGTTTCTTCTTTTTTAGTTCTACTCTATCACTCTCTCCTTTTTCATTTAAATTTTCTCTCTTCTAATTAGCCAAATAAACATAACAATATTTTATGTGTTTGTGACCCAAACAAACCCAGTTTTGGTCATATCCCTTCTTATTGTTCAATCATTATGGATTAAAGTTTAATGAGAACAAAAGCATGTTCCTTCCACCACCCCCATTTTGACGTAGAAAATTTTGTTTCGCACCAAATTCTCACCATTTTGCATATGCACATATACTATTTGTTTACTGAATGAAAGAAAAATATCGAGAGAATTAAAAAAGATGGTTATCTTTAAGAAAAAAGATGGTGTCTAATTATTGTTGATGATTTTTGAGAAAGCAAGTAAGTTAAATACTTGTCTGGATTGGTGAAGTAAGCTAATAAAATCATTTAAGTAAGGAAGTAATATTAAAAATATTCTAACACAAGTTAATGTAAAATAGATTAATTGAAACTAGAATTATCGTACTCTAAAATGAATTCAAGTAAAAACCTATGAATTAATTGGTCCTTCTTTTTTCTTTTGACTCTCATGAAGAAATAACTAAGTGGTAGTGTAACCTGTGTAGCACAACTTGTTTTCTTAGTAGATGATTAGGCACTTGAAGTCAAGGCTTAATAAATCTTAACTATCAGGATTGAAAGTTGTAACTTTATAATTGCTCCTATAGTTTTGAACTTTGTAAAAAAAATCTGAAAGCAATTTCTAGTTCTCCATTGATAGTCTTACTTCTTTATAACTTTGTCTCACCAATTTATATATGCATGCACTTGCTACAGACATTAACCCATTACTTAAAACAAACACAAGAATGTTCTAGTCAGCAAGTGCCTTCAGAAGAGATTAATGAACTTTGACAACGACTAGCAACTACGGAGGATCGAATGTCCCAACAAATTTGTGAAATGAGTACTCAATTTCAAAATCAAATGTAAACCCAATTCCAAACATTTCAAAATTTACTTGGTACTCTCATGCAGTATCTCCCACCTCCTATAGCAGTTGCTGCACAAAATATTCTTCAACCACCAAACACTCAACAAGAACAAAATCAAATGCAGGAAGAAAACCCACAATTGCAAGAGGACAACCCACAAGTGCAACAAGATGATGAAGGCCAAATTAATTCACATCGTCCTTATAGTGATTATTAGTCTCAGACATTATGTTATATTAGGAGTCTTCATAGTATGTTTGGACGTTTATGTAAGGTTTGAATTATGGTAGTTTTAACTTGGATAAAAACATTGTATGTGTGTTATGTTACTCCTTAATTTAAGTACTATAATTTCTTTTCATAATGTGGTTATATAATATTACTTTGAACTGTATGAAAATATGTGCACAGGAAAAAAAAAGCCGCAGGACAACGAAAAGGCCAATACAAAAAAAAAGAAATCGATAATTACCTACGAATATATCGGTAGGTAATTACCTACGGATATATCGGTAGGTAATTAATTTGCAGGTAATTACCTACTGATATATCCGCAGGTAATTAACTACCGATATATCCGCAAGTAATTACCTACCAATATATCCACAGGTAATTACCTACCGATGCAAAAATCCGTAGGTAAGTGTTAGCTACGACCATTTTACCTACAGATTTTTGTCCATAGGTAATCCGCAGATAAATCTGTTTTACCTACGGATTTTGGACATTGTCTACGGATTTGTGCAGTAGAAAATACCAAATTTTCTTGTAGTAAAATGTAAGGTGTTTTAAAGTATCATTACTCAACATTAATAGTGTCACATTATTTGATACTAATATTTTTAACTTTTTTTAATAAGTATATTTATGTTGTATCAACTTAGCCGATACTAATTAAAATAAAAATTAAATATAAATAAGATTGATGTTAACTTAATATTAAAGATGTCAAAATGGGTTTCAACTTGTGAACCAAACCGACTCATTATAGATTCGAGCGAAGTTGGGTTGAAAAAAAATTAGTTTTTTCAAGAGTGGGTTGAAGTCAACCTAGTTCACTTAACCCATCAACAATTTTTTACAATTTTTTTTAATTTTTTTAATAATTATTTCCTACTCCTAATTATATAGGTTCATAATTTTATATTTTTAAATGTTAGAATGTTGTTCAATAATATTTGAATAGTTTAAATGTTTAATTAATTTGATTGTCAAGCTATATACGTTGATACTTTAATACTTAACTATAATCTTTATAGTAAATTACTCAAGCAACCGTCTTATAAACAATTATTTTCTAAATTAGCATGATAAAAATGTGTAGTTTATTTATTTATTTATATTTTGTTGAATAACATGATAGAAAATGTATAATATTATCCATGTTTTCTTGGATCATATGGACACTTTCTTGAAAACAATTCATAATATATTGGTGGTAAACATGATGAAGACATTGGTTCTTGATTTGACTGTGATTGTCATCTTATGAGTTTCTTAAAAAATTATTTAAATATTTGAATACTTAAAAATAAATATATGAATATTTTTTATGTGGGTTGTTGAGTCAATCCATTTAACACACCAACCTGTGGTGGGTTGAGTTGGGTTGTAAAATTTCTGGCTCAAGATAAAGTGAGCCGGGTTGGGTTCACTCATTTTTAACCCGGCTCGTGGTGAGCCAACCCGTTTGACATGTCTACTTAATATACAATAATCCTATTTAATTTTACTATTTCATAGGAACATGAAGAATACATTATTCTAATATAAAATTCAAATTTAAATATGGTAAATCTCTTTCTTCACAACTTTTAACTTTCACTTTTCTATGTAAATATCTTCACAATCATATTCTTTATTTCCATTTACCTATTTTATTCTGCATAGTCACTTCTTCCATATACAATCATTTCCTTCTTACTACATATTTCTTTGTATTTAAATTTTATTAAAGAGAGAAGCATTGTATAAGAAACTTTTTTCCTTTAAATTATTTACAGTAACACAAATTAAATGAATAAAATTATTCAAAAGTTAAAATAAAGAAAAGAAAAACAAGGGTACCATACCAAACATATGATCAAATTACATCGCACACTATTAGAGATAGAAAATAAATGAAACTGTGAAACAGTCATGTGACTATACAGAAAGAGTGAATGAGATTTAATGAAAATGAGAAATTCAAATGTATCACAGTGCAAACAGTTATGAGAAGGCAAAACTTATAAAAGAGAGGTTGAGATCATTTTATAGGTGGTTACTAAGTTGTGTAACCATCAACACATACAAGAGTAGAAAAAAAAACGGAATTCAGAATTACTGAATAGAAAAGAAAAGAAAAGAAAAAATAAAACATCGAGAAAACACAATCATTTAATACACACATAGGCAAAAAAAAAAACCATTATGAAATGAAAATTCATGAATTCCGTCACAAAAATAATTTCATACTTTGAACTACAAATACCAAGATAAAGAAAAACTCTTCATCATATTAAAAAAAATTATTACTAGTCAATCCTCTCACATTCCAAAAAATACTTTTAATTTTTAGAAGTTATTACTTTGGAGTATTTAGTATTAACTTTCTTTGGCCTACGCATATCAAGCTTCATTGTAAATTGAATTGACTTCTGATCGTCTTTAATATTAGAATATTCTCTCTCATCAATTATGTTAGCCCATTTAGAAGTTATTTTCAATTCTTCCACAAAAAAGGCTTCTTTAGATGTCTTGTTGTTGAAGTACTATGATTTGAATCTAATTGTTATAAACCATGCAAACTAACAATGGGAGTTACATAAACAAAGAAGACATTATAGCTAAGTAATCAAATTCCACTAGTTGTAAAACCCCCTTTCCTTCCTTTTAAGGTGCAAAGTCAGCACCACAAACACAACTCTCATGTTCTGACTTCTCTTTATTCTCCTCATTCTCTTTCACTTCAACCTCTCATCTTTTGCCTTGGTCCTAGAGTAGGGTTAGCAGTACAACCAAAAAAAGGGAGCTCATTCACTCCACTGTCTTAATCTAAGTCAAGGTAGTACATCCTTTCCTTTGTGAGTCCAATCTCTCTCAACAATGCAAGCTTTGTCTTCTTTTTGCATGAGACCATTCTACCTGTCCAAACTCTCTCTTATGGAATGTGAACCCAACGTAATGTTTGGGTCACTAATTCAAGCTATTATGTGTTAGTAGAACTTTTGGGGTCTTTGTTTCTTAGAGCAGATTTGAGGGAGGATATTCTATCGAGCTTAACAAGAAGGAAGCTATGGTTTTTAGAAACTTGCATGTTGATTTTCTACCATTTTGTTGTATGTGTGTTGATTATGTTGTGTGAGTAGGAGTCGTATGATGTATGATGGTTTTTTTGGAGTCATGAATTGGTTTGTTTTGTAGCGATTTATGGATTGAATATGTGACTTGGATATATGATGATATTGAAGATTTCTACTTGGCTAATTAGCCAATTTGGTATAGTTAAGAGAATATTTTAAAATGGATATGAAAAGCAAAACAATAAAGGTAGCCAAATTGAGCAATTGTGTAAGAATTGAAAATTTGATTTCGAAAAACCCACTAATAGAGTGTTGAGTGACAACTTTGTACTATTGAGCGCTAGTCTAAAATTCCAAAGTTAGAGAGCATTCTTGTGACAGAGCGTTGACCGATAGCTATTATCGCTGAGCACCACTTCAACAGAGATCCTCTGACTTTGTGATGTTGTGTTCCAATTCTTGCCACCGAGAGCTACCTAGTTTCCTACTATGCGTTCTCTTCGTAAAATGAAGATTCCCAATTCCCGCTTCGTTAACCATCAAATTGAGCACAAATTTTAACAACGGGTCCTAGGCACATAAGTCTTTAGTTTGACCAGTTTTTCTTGTAAGGTTTCCGTAGATTAGATTATTGAGAACTTTGACCTTTGTTGCTTGTTTGGTGCATAACTTTTCTACAACTATCTAATTAGGTTGATTCTTTTTGCATTGTGTTCTTGATTCAATCACCTTTAATTTGAAGGTAAAAACAAAATTTTTAGAGTTTTGCACATGCTGTAGTTTTATTTCTAAAATTTCAAATACTTTGTAGTTATGATGTCAAGTTTCCTTTTTGTATCTTTAAATACTTGTGTGAGGATGTGCAAATTAATGTGGGATTCATTAAAAGCATATGAAAAGGATGCACATTGTTTGTGTTGTGAATGATGAATGGTTAAGGAACAATGATTTTGTATGTTTGGTGTGATGAGCAGTTGAGGAAATAGGTGTGGGGTTACCTCAGGTGGAAGATGTTGATGAAATTGTATAAATATAATATTGTAGGGGTCAAGTGCAACTTATATATTTTGAAAACTTTGTAGTGTTATGATTAGCTTTTAGTTCCTAGAAGTTGTTTTTGTAGAACCTCTTATATGCTAGTTTGATTACTGTAATAGTGTATTATTAGCGATGTGAAGTTTTATTTTGGTAGTATTGTACTAATAAATGGTATGTTACACTAGGACACCACAATTAAGATTCTTAATAAGAGAAGATCCATTCATAACACAATTATTATCATGATTAACCACCATTGACTTAGACTGTAATTGATCAATGAGCTCTTTGATTGTGCAGGAGACTGTACCACAACAGGATGCACCATAAAAAGACTCACATGATCCACCATAGGCTCCACCACAGATTCACCACTAGCTTTACCATTTGAGTCCTCAGTCCTATCTTGTGTACCGAACACCTATCAACGATAATATTGTTTTGTTGTATTTTTAATATTGACTAAAATTACAAAACATATTAGTATGGTCTTGAAAAATATTAAATTATTTTAATTCAAAAATAATTTAAAATCAAAACTCACGCATAATTCACTTAAAAAATCAATACTAATAAATTAGCGTTGATGAATTTAGAGTGTACTGTGCAATACTAATTTGATGCTATTTATTAATTAATATCTACTTTTGGTTATTGGTGTTGGTTTTTAGCCAATGTAAATTTTATTGTAACAACCTCCATCCTTTTTTATTTTAATGCTTCATGTACATGTAATATTAACACATCTAAAAGGTTACACTAAAACACTACTTTATATAATGTACACAATGAAGTTTTTTTGTGGGGTTTCGCTTGAAAAAGCCAAATTAATATACTTTGTGGTAGGAAGATCTATGACGTTTTCATAAAATGGCACACGCATAAATAACAGAGTTTGAAAACATTATAATATACAAAAATAAACACCATATCGTATCCGATTGCTGTAGCGCACCTTTGCTTTCCGAGTTCTCGAGCCTTGTTTAGTAACTTGGTGACTAAGGTAACTTCCTCGATAAAATTCGAGGGCATAGGCATTCAGTCCTCTAGGTCCGAGACTTAATCCGAAAGGATTTGAAGCTCTTGTCTCTAGTTTAACAGCTCCTTGATAGATTTGGTATAAATTAATTGTGGTAATTCATTTATAAATTTGGTTACATTGCGTTTGGAGGGTTGGGGGATCAAAGAGGAACTTGCTGAGGCTTGAAGGAGATGTTCTCGATGTTGGATTTAGCCTTGGTTGCTTCTTCAACAAAATTACCCACACTAGGCACTTCAGCAATCTCAATGGTGACTGTCTCAATTGCCTCCACGGTAACCATCTCTATGTGAATATCTTGAAAATGCCAACCTTGAGGGTTTTTTTTTTTTTTTTTTTTTTTTAACTAAGCAAGGTTAGGAGGAAGAATGTTAAGAAAATAATTGATAGAGGTAAAAGTGAAAAGAAGAGATGGAAAAAGAAAATAAAAAAGCGTTGAGGTCGTCGAAGATGGAAGAGGATTTAAAATTTCTAGAAAAATGAAAAAAAAAATGGTTAGAGGATTAGTGGAAAGAAAAGCGTTGAACATAATCAACACATTATTTCCCAACACTCACCATTAAGGGAATGAGATAAAATTGTGACGCAACTAATATGGCTTAACCAATCGGGCGTGAGGGTTGGGGAATGATTAAGGTAAGAAAAGTAGGATAATTTCGAGAGTGTGACATTTTTGTTAAAGGTTGTTTAGGGCCGTGTGACTCTCGAGAGGGTCTTAGTTAGGTACCCATTCCGGGTGTGTTAAATAAAGGAAAATTTCGTAAATGTTTTAAGAAAATATTTCTTAAAATTTGTTTTATCTTTAGGTTTTTAGATTTTATGAGTCTCAATTTTTGTTTATTTTTCCCCTAATGGCAGTAGTTTTGTGTATACTTTAGTTAGGTAGATCATATATAACATAATAAAAATTCTCGAACTTCATGATCTCTACACATCTAAAAAATTTACCCTTAGTTCTTGATGGTGGCACTCGAAAATAGAAGAGTTGGTCAAACATTATTTTGTCTCGTCCTAATATGTTTCAGTTCTGAAATCAAAGTAAAATTACGAAAATAACTGAGATCAAAAACACTTACTTCACTAGTTTATCAAAATCACAAAACTCCTAACCAAGCATTACATGAAGAAGACAAGAAAAATTTGAAAAAGTGAAAAAGTTTGGTTAAGCCAAGAAGTGGGAACAACCAACAAAAATTGACCTTGTAGTTTTCTCTATCTTTTTTCCAAAAAAAAACTTTGATAATTCATAAATATTTATGATAAAAGATAATTTGGGAAAAACATATCTTTAGATATTTTATTTGATATATTTAAAAAATTATCTTATATAATTATCTCATAAAATATCAAAAGATAATAACAGTAAGACCCACTTTATCTGCCCTTATTTTTAAAGGCCCACCCTAATCAGTTGGGCCTAAAGGCTGGCCCATAGGGTGCCAAGGCCCCTAAAGCAGCCAAGGTCCTTTATTCTGTACTCACTTGCCAAAATCAGTGCTCTCACTCTTACCTTTCCTCTTCACAAAAACTCTGCTAGGGCTTAGTACCACCATGGTCAAGCTAGTTCGAACTCATTCCTTCTTCACGTAAGTTATCCCTCATCTCGTACTTCCTTTTTTTTCCTAGCATTGTTGTCTTGGCTCCAGCAAGGGTCCCTCTTGGTAACCTTGTTTTCCTCTGTTCTACCATTTTTTCCAGCTTAGTAAGTTGTTCTCAGAGTTGTGGTGTTCACTGTTTGGGTATATGAGTCTTTTGGCTAGCTCTTTCCAAGTAAGGGAAGCTAGGATTTTTTTTATGCTTTTATAAATAATGTGCCTGTTTTGGTTCTGTTGGTTGCTCTTGATAATTTGATGTGCTTTTGATGGTGTGAACTCGCCCCCTTTAGTTTCGGGTGCCCACCTAAGCGAAGGCCTTTCTCTTGAGCGAAGGCCTCTCGCTTGAGCGAGATGGGCTAGCTTGAGCGAGAACACGAAGCACTCTCTGTTTCCAATCTTGCTTAAGCGAAAGCTTTTCGCTTGAGCGAGAGACCCCTATCGCCTGAGCGAGAGCTCCTTAGCTTGAGCGAGATTGACAACACAATTGTTTAAATGTTTGTATGCTCCCATGATTGATTAGTTCACCCTTTTAAAGCATGAAATATGATGTCAACGTTTTATACAACGTGCTTGTGTTTTCTTAAGTTTTTGTTGTTTGGGATTTTGTGTTTTTACATGTTGAAACTAGTGAAAATCTGTCAGTTTAGCTTAAACGAGAGATTTTAGCTTAAGCGAAATCAGTCTAGCTTAAACGAGAATTTCTAGCTTAAGCGAGATCAGTCTAGCTTAAGCGAGACCAATCTAGCTTAAGCGGGATCAGTCTAGCTTAAGCAAGAATTGCTGCAGAATTTTAATTACTTACTTTAACTTGAACTAGTGGATTGATTCAATTACTTTTAAAAGCATGAATTGGGCGAATGGGTATGAGTAGAATGGTTTATGATCTGTGATTGGTAAGTTTAACATGACCTTGGCATGTGACTTGTATGAGATGGTTGGTAATCAAAGTGGCATGGTGTCGGTATGAATTACACTTCTATATTCATGGATTGGGAAGGATTATTTGGAATGGATTCAACATGGAACATACATGAGGATGGATTATAAAGGTTGGCATGAGATTTATAAGCATGATAAATATTACATGATTGTTTGAATATGATTGGTATGTTGTTAGTACGTAATTCCGTAAGCCTCTAGGTGACACCACATGGTGGTGCTTCAGTGATGGGGACGTAATTCCATGACCCCTGTTAGTGAGAGTTCATGGTGGTGCCCTATCTATATAATTTGGTAAGGATTCAAGGTAAGGTTGCATCCTGACACTCTAAAGAGTCAGTTAGTCTCACTAAGAGCGGACTAACTTTTGTAGTGAGAGTAGTAGGAGGCCTAAAACTCATTAAGGGCTAACCTTGTGTGTGGGGGATTCAGAAACAATAAAGCTTGATCCAAGCCCAACAGAGTTCTATATAAAGAGACCAAGAGAAAATACAAGAAACAAGTTTAGAAATTCAGAGTTTAGTAGAAAGAACTGATGTGATCCCATTAAGGCTCATAGCTTGGGCCATTGGCTAGGCCCATTCCTTTTATTTTCTTTATTTTTAATTAAATAAATGTTGTTCTAATTTGACTTGTTTTGTTAATTGCAGCCCATTTTCCAAGCTGTCCAATTCTTAAGTGTTGGAATTGGGCCTGGGCCCAATTCTTCTCTACACCAAATTCAACATCTTTCTCCACATGTAGTAGCCCAGTTCATTCACATGTAGTAGCACAGTTCATTCACATGTACAACTTTCTCTGTCAACACGCCTTTATTGGGCCCGAGCCCAATTCTTCCATACCTTCGTGTGACCAACAACACAGAAGGGAACGCGCAGCCAATTCTCTCTTCTCATACATTCTGGTAGGGTTTTTCACGCATGTTCACAGCAACCCAAGGTCACCAACACACAACAACGCGTCGAACCTAGTCCTATTTCTCTTCTCTACTAGGGTTCACACCTTCACGCGTTGCCTCACCTCTTGTCACGCAGACCTTCACAGTCGCAGACTTCTCCATCACGTTTTTTGCCATTAGATAGGATAGCCTTGTTCACGTTTTCCCTCCCTCACCGTTAGGTTGTTGTTAGACGGTGTTTCCCACTTCTGTTTCTTCTTGGCTGCCTTCTTCATCTATAAAGGCAAGCCAACCTCATGTATCAATCAACTTAGATGAATAATATTGAGGTTTAATCTCTTTATTTGCCAGCTCACCCTCCTATTAGAGGATTTCTCCTCCTAGGGTTACCGGAATAGTGAGAGTTCGTGAGTTCCCCACTGGAACTTCATTCGAGAGTGAATTGATCTCTCACCGTGAGATCAATTGAGTCTTCCGCTGCATTTTTCAATCGATTTCACTGAACAATCGACACTTGGAGGTCGTTCCCGTCGAATGGAGCAAGTTTCCTCTAATTAACGGCACCGCCGACCTCATCAAGATTAGACCATATACCTAAAACAATAAATTATAATTGTTTACGTCCATACACACATCTTTTATATATAGATATTTATGAAAAAACCATTGCAAATCCTTAACTAGTCATTGTGAGACAAAGAGAAGTCCTTCATTTTTCATATTGTGTTTGCCCTTGTAGACTTGGGGGTGATGTGAAACTTAGAAGGTTAATATGATCTTGATAAGAACAAGGGTGTTTGGAAACTAAAAACTCCTTTGAAGAACTCACAAAGCTTGTAGAAACATGTGCTCATGGTGAGTAAAATTTGCAACTCAAAAACTTATGCAGAAACAAGAACAAGTAATAAAAGAAAATAAAAAATGGATTGTGAAAAGAGATGTAATATTGAACATGCTACCTTCAAGAGTAATCCTCAAAGGATAAGTAACATGAGAATTCATCACTTGAAAAATCTTTATAAATAAAATCCAAAGTAAGAGAAAAAACCTCTTAAGACTCTAAAAGAGATGTATCACAAAATGATATATTCTTTAAGAGTGATTTACAAGAGAAATATATGCTTCTTTATATAGAAAATCAAATTGAGTTTCAAGATCCAAGCGCAGCCAAGTCTTATATAAAGACACTAAGAGGAAGTCTAAAAAACAAGTTTAGAAATTCAGAGTTTAGTAACCTTTAGGGGGGCCTAATTTCATCCTCTCTCTCTCCACCTTTTTTTTTATGTTGCTTTGGTTCCATGGACGGCTAAGTTTCTCGTGTTAATTCCACTGTAATTTCATTATGAATTCGGAAGTTAGAATGCAGTAATTGGTTTGTAATTTGATTACTGTTGTGATTTATATTTTTCTATGTCTTTTTGCCATTTAATCAAGTAAAAGTAATGATTTTTACATTGTAGTAAGTTAGCACAGTGTTAAATCTACATAACATATCAATCATGAGTTCAAGGGGTTTTAATTTTAATTGAGAATGTACTTTGATTAAATTTAGAAGCTTTCATGTGATTGAATAAGTTTTTGCAAATGACTGAGAATGTACTTTGATTAAAATGTGAAAACTTTAACAAGATTTAATCAAGAATGTACTTTGGTTAATTAGCTTTTTACTTGATATAAGAGGAAAAAAAGATTAAACATGATTAGGTATACTAATATTTAATTGAGAATGTACTTTGGTTAAATTTACTATGATTAATCTACAAAGTTCTTTCTTTTAATTGAGAATTTACTTTGGCTAATAGTAAGAACGACAACAAATTAATTATGAATTTACATTGATTAATTGGAAAATCTAAGACAATAATTTATTGAACGATAATCCTTGGATAACCAACGAATAATCTATTTTGAAAGAAGTGGATTAGGCATATTTAATTCAGAATAGAAATGATTAGGCATATTTAAGTGGATTAGATAACCAAATTTTTTTGAAAATAATAAACATGATTAGGCATAGTAATATTGAATTGAGAATGTACTTTGGTTAAATTTACTGTGATTAATCTACAAAGTTCTTTCTTTTAATTGAGAATTTACTTTGGCTAATAGTAAGAACGCCAACACATTAATTGAGAATTTACATTGATTAATTTTAAAATCTAAGATTGTTATTCAAAGGAACAAAGCGAAGAAGAGCTTCAAATCTTCAAGACTTTAGTTTTGATGATGCCTAAGAGAAGAATAATCACATGTAGTAGTGTCATAGTTAGAATCACTGCGTGATTGAGTCTAGAGATGTTGTGAGCCAAGCTAGATGACTTAATACCATATTAATCACAACAAAATTGATTAGAAGTATCCTTGGCATGAAAGGAATACTAAACTCTGATAAAACTTTCATATTAATCAATTAGAGCTACTGATGTAATCAACTATGTAAGTTTGCTCAATGGACATTGAATTCAGTATCGAATTAATCGATTACATTACAATCTATGAAAATCTACGATGAGAAAGTGACTATAGGTGTTGGATGCTTATTCCTACGGGGAGTAACTGTGCCTTTAAATTATAGGATCAAGATTGTTCTTCTATAATTGATTGTACTTTGAGTTAATATGATATAATCTGGTGTATGTGGTTTGCACATTAAGTTCAGAATGTTATTTTCTTGATACTTGATTGAACAATGTTGCTTGTACTTTGATATTCCATTTTCTCCTATCCACATCTACTGCATTTTACTCTAATATCAAATTATATGATGACATGCATTCCATTACTGTCAAATTCTCTTCATCCTTTCTCTTCTCTAATGGCCTCTTCATTATTGTAGGGTGTTTCAACTTAGGGGTATCAAATGTAAATCAGTGTTCAGAAATATTTTAGTTGGATTAATTTAATACATACTACACCATGTTTGATAATATACTGCATTGTGATGTTTGACTATATTTATTGTTCAACACTCTGTCACACTACTAGACTGCTATTATGCCATTCCCTATATTGTGACTATTTTGTTTCTTTTTGCCTATGCCCAAAGGGGGAGAAGGGGCATATTCTCCTTGTATACTAAGGACTTCTTCATGGCGAGATGTAGATAGAAGAAAGAAGTCTTCAAGTCTTTGATTCAGGCCAAGAATATGGTCTTCTAAGGAGATGGAGGATCCTGTTGCAGCATTGTTTGAAGAACCAACATTGGTTTGAGGAGGGATAAGATCTGAGGAGGGAGTTCCTGCATCATCTTCATAGTTAGGAACATCATCTTTATGAACATATCCACCTCCAAATTGAACAATCTTTATTTGCTTGAGGGAAGAGTTAGAGATTTCATTTGAAGGTGAGGTGCTTTGACAGAGTTCTCCCTCGGTTGGAACCTGTTTGTAGTCACAAATGCAAGATATGAGAAGAGAATATGGAAGAGGATATTGGGTAAGCTTCCTTGCCTTAAGCATAGTCTCCATAAACAACATTGACCAATCAATCATAATATGATTCATTAAACAATAAATGATTAGTAGGTCGGCTTCACTACATTGAGCATGATTTGTGCCACGTGGGCACAAAATCCAGACAATGAGACAATGCAGCAGCCTTGCCTCAATTGTGAGAGGGTCAGCCAATAACTTTTTGCTGATGTGCAAATCAGGCTGCCGTAAAAGAGACTGGTATGTAAGATTTCTATTAAATCCATCGATGTGAGTAGACAAGATGGATGTGCGGTTAGCAGAAGGAGGAATTCGTGCTACATTGGTCTTGATATCATCATCAAGAATGATCTCTACTCCCTTGAGTTTTGTATACCCAATGTTTCCCCTGAATTTGAGGTTGTACTGGAAAACGCGAACAAGATCGGGATAGTAAACACCTTGCATTTCTGTGAAGAATCGAATGCCTTGTTCTTCGAAAAGATCAGGGAAGGAGAATCCTTGGTTTCGGAACCAACTATTATTGATGAACTTGGGCGTTTGCAGTGGTTTTTCTTTGAAGAGGGTGAGAAACTCTGGGCGTCAGCTTTCATCAGAGATCTAGCCATCAATGAAGGCATCTCTTGGAGGAAGATCAACAAAGGATGAAGGTTGAGCACCTCGTCGACGAGTGGGAATCTTCCTGCGTCGGGAACTGCCATTGATTTGCAGAAAAGGGGTTTTAGGGTTTTGGAAAAGGGAAAAGTAATTTTGGATGTTTGTGAGTGAATAGTGATTTGTGGAAGAAGGATTTTATAACCGAGAGAGGGAAAAACGGTTTGATTTGGTGATTTGATGGAGAATCTCGCCGTTACAACGACTAATTGAGGAAAGGTTAACGCGCAACGACGAATGATAATTGATTACCAAATGTGGTAATCAATTATTTACTCATATTGCAGAGTCCAGAATGGGGCAACGAAGGTGGGTAATCGATTACCGTAAGTGGTAATCGATTACCGTAAGTGGTAATCAATTATTTGCTCATAATCTGAGAACCAAGAAATAGAAATGGTAATCGATTATTAACACTATTTTTCGAATTTTTTTTTATAAAGTGCAAATTTGTGCATTTTTGTTCAATTTGGTGCATTTTTAAGACACTTCTAAAATTCCCAGATCTCTTCTAAGTTCATAAAATCTATCTTTGGCTAAAGGTTTGGTAAAAATATCAGCTAATTGGTGATTGGTATCTACATATTCTATCTCACAATTACCTTTACTTATGTGATCCCTTAAAAAATGATGTCTAATTTGAATGTGTTTTGTCCTAGAGTGCATGATGGGATTTTTGGTTAAATTAATAGCACTGGTATTATCACATTTCAAAGGTATATGATTTAGCAAAATATTATAATCTTCTAACTGTTGTTTCATCCAGAGAATTTGAGCACAACCATTTCCAACAGCTATGTATTCAGCCTCTATAGTTGACAGAGCCACACAAGCTTGTTTCTTGGAGTGCCAAGAAACTAATGAGCTTCCTAAGAGGTGACAAGTACCACTAGTACTTTTTCTATCTATTTTACAGCCACCATAATCAGCATCAGAGTACCCTATTAAACTAAGTAAGGCCCCAGAAGGATACAAAAGTCCAAAAGATATAGTTCATTTAAGATATTTTAAAATTCTTTTTATTGCTATAAGATGTGATTCCTTACGACTGGCTTGATATCTAGCATAAACACATACAGATTGCATAATATCAGGTCCACTTGCAGTAAGATATAAAAGAGACCCTATCATACCTCTAAACATAGTTTGATTTACCTCAATACCTGATTCGTCTTTATCCAAATAGCAGGAAGTTGCCATAGGAGTACTTGTTGCTTTAGCATTATCCATTTCAAAAATTTTAAGTACTTCCTTACAATATTTAGATTGAGATATGAATGTCCCTTCTTCCATTTGCTTAATTTGCAAACCAAGGAAGAAGGTTAATTCTCCCATCATTGACATTTCAAACTCACCCTGCATTATGCTTGCAAAACCTTCACATAGAGATTTATTACTTGATCCAAAAATTATATCATCAACATAAACTTGAACCAATAAAATGTGTTCACCTACCCTTTTAATAAACAGAGTTGAGTCTATTTTACCTTTTTCAAAATCATTTTCGAGCAAAAATGTGCTTAAGCGTTCATACCAAGATCTAGGTGCTTGCTTTAAACCATAAAGAGCCTTTTTCAATTTATAAATGTGATTTGGAAATTTATAATCCTCAAAACTAGGAGGTTGTTCAACCTACACATCTTCTTTGATAAAACCATTTAGAAAGGCACTTTTGACATCCATTTGATATAATTTAAATTTCATAATAGAAGCATAAGCAAGAAGTAAGCGTATAGCTTCTAACCTTGCAACAAGGGCATATGTTTCATCATAGTCTATACCTTCTTCTTGTCGATATCCCTTTGCCATAAGCCTAGCTTTATTCTTAGTAATATTTCTATCCTTATCCATCTTATTTCTGAAAACCCATCTTGTGCCAATCACTTGAAGTGATTCATCTCTTGGAATCACCTTGGGATGCCAAGTCCTATTCAAGGATTTAAGAATATTTATGTTAAGTTCATCAATATCAAAGGTTTTACCTAGCCAACTAAGATGGTTGACGATGTGTGTGAACCGCTTTTTCACATCATAGATGGTTTCTCCCTACTGCATGCGAAACATTTCATATTCTTGAATCAAGGAGTTCTTTCTAGCCCGTTTGACATCATCAGTTCCTTCATGAGTTACTCGAAGGATTTCCCACATCTCGCATGCACTGGTGCAAACAAAAAATCTGTAGAACTCATCAAGAGTTAGACCAGATGATATGATGTTTCTAGCTTTAACATCATATTAAGCTCGCCTATTTTCATCAACAGTCCATTGAGCAAAAGGCTTTGGTTCCTGCACTTCATTAACAACGTTAACAGGAATAAATGGTCCATTCAAAACAGCATCCCAAATACCCTTATCAACTGATTCTAAAAATATTTGCATTCTGACTTTCCAGAAAGGGTAGTTTTCACCAGTGAAAAGTGGAGGTCTATTGATAGACGCACCTTCAGCAAAAGTTTGGTTTGACCCTACCATTTTCGAAAACTTTGAATAACTATTAAAGCAAGCTCTGATACCAATTGTTGGTATCGCGCGGCGGAATATTTAATCTATGGTAAAAAATCAAGAGGGGGGTGAATTGGATTTTTATAAGTCTTAACAGGTTTTAAAAATTTTTCTCAAAATTTAAATGATTAACTTAAAATCACGGTTACTTTAATTGGAAGTGCAGATAAATAAAGAGTTTAAAGGAGAAAGATGCACACTGATATTTATACTGGTTCAGATCAAAAGATCCTACGTCCAGTTGTTAATCTCTTAAACAAAGAGATTAACTCAATCACTATAATAATCAGATTACAACTGATTATAAAAGAGTAAGGATTAGAAAACACCTCTCTTGAACAACCACAAGAGATGAACAAAAAGCTCCCCCTAAATCACACAGAGGATGACCAACTTTCCTAGCAATAGCGCATCACTCAATCTTCTAAGAACTCACTTAGAAAAAGTTATCACTCACTCACACTAGCCTTTTCAAAGCTATTTCTTAAGAATCTCACAAAGCAACACTTTGCAGTCACAACACAACTCTGAATCTTAAAAAAGGTAGTTTGAAGTTTGGAACTGAGTTCTATTTAAAGAGGTTTTCGCAGGCTTAGTTAGAAATGAAGAGTTTAGCTGAAACTGTCAAGGATAATCGATTACCCAAAATGGTAATCGATTATCTCATGTACAAATTTGAACAAATATTTTTATAACTGCCAGTGATAATCGATTACCAGAAATGGTAATCGATTATTTCAAGTTGTTTTTCAAAAGCCAAGTTATAACTGCTAGTGATAATCAATTACCATTCGTGGTAATCAATTATCTTAAGTAGGTTTTGAAAAATAGAATTTTTTGAGTTGGTAATCGATTATTATAAGTTGGGAATCGATTACCATACTGATTTTTGCAAAAAATGAGTTTCTCTCAAAGGAGTTGCGAGCTGGCTGTTGTGCTAACATTTTTGCACCTAACTAGAAAAAGCTCCTAACAGAAAAAGTTTAAGTTTATTACAATAAGAATCTTTAAACATAAACTATATTGTCTTCAATATGTTCAAGTGTTTTCTTTAGCATCTTTATCATCATCAAAATCTTTTAATCAATCTTTGTCAACATTGTAGTACGAAATAAGTGTCATTTCCACCTTTTATGGGCTTTGTGGAACCATAGGGATATCGAAAGATGATGAGGAAGCAACCTTTCTAAGATTATTTCTCTTTTCTTTTGCAGGTAAAGCAAATAATTTGCTGCAATGTCATCCCAATCGAAGCTTAACCAACTAAGTGGTTATCGAAATTTTCTAGGCAAATTCTTTCCTTTAACTAGATATATGGGTACTAAATAAGCTATTACCACATACTTACAAGGAATTGATGAGACATTATATGTAGTGTGGGAAAGATTCAATTCCTTGCTCAAAAAATTTCTAAACCATGGATTTTGATGATGTAGCTCAGGTCAACATATTTGGAGTGTGTGGATACCACATACGAAGATATTGCTAGATGATTTTGCAGAAGGATCCATGATGGCAAAGAGTGTTAAGAGGACCACGAAAATCATAGAACCTCTAGCTCCTAGTGATCATAAGCACATGACGATAGGAGTCATCAAACAAAAGGAGGAATTGTGGAATTAGATACATAAAATGCCAACCTAGCCTAAAATTAGCTCATTGAAGAACAAATAGAGGATTTGAAAGAGTAGATGACACAAATTGGAACACCTGCACCAAATTCATCTCAACAAGTAATGAGTTATGATTTTTTGTTGTTAGAAATCATCCTAATGGTTACTGCTTAGCAAACGAATTATCTCAAGAAGAACAAGTCAATTTTATGAACAATAAAAAAAGGTCAAAAAATTAATGTAATAATTTCAACCAAAGTTCAGGATGGAAAAACAACTAGAATTAATTTTCTGGTAGGAAACAAGATGTTGAAAATATACAAAGACAACCCTAACATGTGCATTATCAAAGCTAATGACCTGTGTAATCAAATTTGTCTAAAATGGAATATGCCTTGACACAATTCATCCAAGTGTCAACAACAAGTCATAAAAGCACTGAAGCTTCTATTGGGAATTTGGAAATGCAGGTTAGACAATTGGCAAAGTAGTTGGCTAAGCAACAAGAAAGTCAATTTTAAACAAACACTAAGGTGAATCCCAAGAAACAATGTAAAGCCATCACTACCAAGCAAGGTGCTTTGATAGGCGGGGAATTGGTGATAACTTTGGAGAAAAAGAAGATGTTGAAGGATTTGAAGAAACAAAAAGAACAAGGGATAAATGGATTCTAAGCAAAATGATGAAGTTAAGAAAGAGAGTATAGATAGAACAAGGATGGATTTATATAAAAATGAGAGCGTAAGTACTAAAAAGGAAAAGAAAGTGAAGAAAAAAAAGTAGAAATGAGGAAAAGTAGGAAGCCTTCCTATAATTAATATTCCATATCCACATGCACCATCAAAGAAGGATATGGAATGACAGCTCATGAGATTCATGAATATGATAAAAAAATTGCAAATCAACATTCCTTTCATGGAGGCAATGGAGCAAATGCAGACTTATGCCAAATTTATGAAGGACTTCTTGATAATGAAAAGAAAATTTCAGAAACAATAAATAATAGAGTTAGAGACTGACTATAGTGTAATAATTCAGAAATCTCTACTCCAAAAATCAAGAGATCTAGCCAGTTACACTTTGCTTGTTGTTATTGGTAATTTGACAACAAGTAAGCATTGTTGGATATAAGTGCAAGTATCAATCTCATGTTTTATCTATGTTAAAGAGAATTGGTGATGCGAAGGTCCAACCAATAAGAATAACATTGCAATTAACATATAGATAAGTAAAGCATGCATATGGAATTACGAAGGATCTGCTAGTTAAAGTAGACAAATTTTATTTTCTAGTAGATTTTGTGATCATGGTCATAGATCAAGATGTAGAAGTATCTCTAATCCTTAGCTGACCTTTCATGAAAACAACCAAGGTGATCACTAATGTAGATAATGGGAAGCTGAAGGTAAGATTCCAGGATGATAAGGTAAATTTCACATTTTTGAAGCATTAAAATATCAAGCTGAAGATAAGGAATGCTTCAGAATAGAACTTCTTGAGGAAGTTTGTTAGGAGACTTTCAACTATAAAATCGCTAGGTAAGGCTATGATGAATCATATTGAAAAATTGAATGGTGAAGAAGAAGAAGAGATTAGGAAATGTCCGGTGGATCTTAATAAAGCTAAAGAAATTTATTCAACTAGAGCTCAGAAACTAAAGCTAAGCCACGAAAGGAAAGCACAACTATAAGACTTGGAGTTGAAGTAATTGCCACCACTTCTAAAATAAGTATTTTATGAAAAAGATGGTGGTAAACTTGTAATTCTTAGCAACTCTCTCACAATTGATGAAGAAGCGAGAGTGGTTCATGTTCTAAAAGAAATTAAAAAGGCTATAGGATGGTCTCTATCAAACTTAAAAGACATTAGTCCATCGTACTACATGCATAAAATTCTAATGGAGGAAGAATATCAACCTATAGCTCAATCTAAAAGACACCTTAACCCATCCACGAAAGAGCTTATGAGGAAGAAGTGATGAAACTAATTGAAGCTAGAATGATTTACCCTATTTAAGATATTATAGGGTAAGCCATATGTGGGTTGTTCCTAAAAGGGTTAGGAATGAGAATGATTTAAAATGAGAAAAATGAATTGATCCCTTCAAGAATAGTCACAAGGTGGAGAATATGAATTGACTATAGAATGCCAAACCAAGCAACTAGGAAAGATCATTTTCCACTTCCTTTTATGGACCAAATCTTGGAAAGGTTAGTAATGTAGACCTATTATTGCTTTCTAGATGGTTATTCATGACATCAGATAGTAGTTGGTCTAAAAAATCAGGAGAAAATTGTTCTTACTTGCTCATTTGGAGTATTTGCTAATAGAAAAATATATTTTGGCTTGTGTAATGCTCCAACTACCTTCTGAAGGTGTATGTTGGCCATTTTTCCAGACTTAGTTGAGAAAAGCATAGAGGTTTTCATGGATGACTTCTCTATTTTTGGCTCATCATCTAAGTCATGTTTTGAAAACCTTGTTGTACTATTAAAAAGATATGTTGAGACAAATCTTGTGTTAAATTGTGAAAAGTTCCATTTTATGGTTAGGTAAAAAAATTTCTGAAAAATGTATTGAAATGGATCCAAGAAAAACTGGAAATCATAACACAACTTCTTCCTTTTACCAATGTTAAGGGAATTAAGAGTTTCGAAGGCCGCGTTGGTTTTTGCTGACATTTTATAAAATATTTTTCAAAGTTTGTTAAACCTCTAAGCAATCTGCAACTTGGAAATGATGTGTGATGCAAGTGATTTTGCAGTGAGAGTAGTGCTAGACCAGAGAAAAAGTAAACAGTTTCATGTGACACACTATGCTGTTAAGGTGTTGAATGAAGCTCAAATCAATTATGCCACTACCAAAAAAAAAGAGTTTCTAAGAATAGTGTATGGTCTAGAAAAGTTTATAACTTATCTTATAGGATCATTTATCACTATTTTGATCATGAAACTATCAAATATCTTCTTACCAAATCAGATTTGAAACTAAGGTTGATTAGATGGATCCTTCTGTTGCAAGATTTTGAACTAATAATAAAACATAAAAAGGAAGCAAAAACTTTGTAGCAGATCATTTGTCCATGCTTAATAAAGAGATGAAGATAATTGAGGAATTTCTAGATGAAATCAAGGATATACTTTGGTTTGTTTACTTAGCAATTTTCAAGGTTGCAGGTGTGATTCCAGAGGAGTTGAATTGGCACCAAAAATAAAGCTATTCAAGGATGCATCTCAATTAATTTAAGATGATCTCTATTAATTTAAAATAAGTGTAGAGGGTGTATTAAGGAGATGCATTTTTAGTGAGGAAATTAAAGACATACTTTGGCATCCGATGTATTGCCTACGTGATCTCATCAGCCCCAACATTATTCCTCCTTCTCCTATTTGCCATAGCTTGAGCACGCCACATATAACTGTTCACATCAAACAGCTTTGGTTAAGACTTCATACTAAAAGATAGATAGCACACAAGGATCAAAATGATCTCACAAGCACACACGGTAAGCTCACTCCCCATAGACCCCAAAAATCATTTTAAAAACAAAGTGCTGATATCAAATGTAACATCCCGTCCAGATATTACGAATTTAATAAAATAAAATAGAAATAATACGCCAGCATCATTTATTAAAACCTCATTTAATAATAATACCTCGTTTCCCAAAACACGGGAAATGTAAAACTTCATTAAATTACCAATAAGTCCATAAATACAAAACTGTGAGTTTAGTCAAGTAGGCCATGAGCCTTTACATCATAATTTAAATTAGAATAATAAAAACGTGAACATAAAAATTCCCATAATCATTGCCTCTCCGCAGCTAAGCCTCACCAGCTCCACCTGCATCATGAACTGCTCACGTGTACCGCATACACGATCATCGCCAAACACAAGCAGATAGGGTGAGCTAACAGTTGAAACACACAAAAATATACCAAACATACATATACATTTATAACCAATACAAATAATATAACAATAGCACAAACTCTTTCTTTATACTGCATGGCCACAACCATATAAAATATCCTTTCTTTTCCCACAGAACCTTACTCCATTTCCATCACATGGCCACCACCATGTACACCGATGCACCTAGTTGAAGTCTCGTTACCTTCCCTCCACATGGCCACCACCATGTATAGTAGGTACATCAAGAAACCTCGTTCCAGTTCTTCTCATGGCCACAACCATGTTAGCAGTGTTCTACATCTTCTATTGAGTATCTCAAGGTGCCTTGCTGCCACATCTATCGACCACAACCGATAGAGCACGTGCGGAAACCATGCTACGGATCACACACCGTAACGCTAGGTGGAGTTCCCAAGTACGAACATAGTCCGTAACGTCCCAGGACTACCAAAATCGTCAGCAACCACTAAGGAGGGCAATCCATCTGGACCCATCTGTAGTGGCCACAACCAGCACACTAACATCGACACACTCGCCAACCCAAGCCACAACTCAAGGTTCCTCGTGTTCATCCGCTATCCCGAGCCACAACTCAAAGGAAGTCATTCTGGGCCACAACCCATAGAATACCACGTGCTTAACCCCTATCCCGAGCCACAACTCAAGGATACGTTCTGGGCCACAACCCATGGAACACCAGCAAGCCTACCATTAGAATTACCTTAGAAGCCTTATAGACCACGCCTTACAATTTCCATTAATATAACAATAACTCAGGCCTTGAACGCTCAATAACACCCTTGCTCACTTAGGCCAAAAGCCTTTATTCCACCAATCCAACCTATCTCGCTTAAGCTAGATCCACTAGCTTGGGCGAGCCTCTAGAAGCTCTATAGTACACGTACTCTCGCTTAAGCGACCTCACCCTCGCTTGGACGAGACCCTCGTTTGCCCAGAATCATAATTCATCTCGTCCAAGCGATGAGTTCAACCAAACTGCACAAACCACCCTCAAAATCTCGCCTAGGCGAGAGACTCTCGCCTGAGCGAGATGTCCCCAATAGCACCCTTCAACATGCTCGTATCCTCGCCTGAGCGAGACATGCTCGCCTAAGCGAGATGACCTGTCGCTCAGGACCAGACCCCCTCGCCTACGCGAGATGATCGCGTAACACAAGGATTTCGTCTCTGCCACTCTCGCCTAGGCGAGCCTGGCTCGCCTGAGCGAGAAATGCAGACCCTAAATTTGTTCACACACGTACACCAGCAACCATGCCTAATTCAACACTCCAAAACATACCAGAACAGTGTACACATATTGGAACAACATATAGGCATAATTTTTGACTCTAAAAGGTTCTCAAACTTCCAGTTTACACAATTTTCATCATAGCTCGTGCATGAACCCATTATATTCAGAAACTTAGGTCACATTTTCAATAAAATAGTACCAAACTCATAAACCCCAAGTCTCACCCCCTATAAAACGAATTCATGGTACAAAACATATCAGAATCACAAGCATACAATAGTTTAGACGAAAATTCGGGTTCAGCTCCCCTAACCTGAAATTTCCTCGCTTAAAGCTTGAAATTGAAGGATTCCTTTGATCACCAAGGACTGACCGTACCACCACTTCCGTTTCCCCTCTCTACTTCACTCCCAATTCTCCTTTCACTCTCAAATTTCGTCCTCCCTCTAAAGCTCTCAGAAAACAGCTTTCCAAACCCTATTCTCTTCTCAAAAGTTGCCTTTTATAGGTCTTAATACTTGGTAAGGTAAAAAAAACGAGAATGTGATTGCATTTTTGGGTTTTATTGCTATTCAAGGGCCATTACTTGATTATTTCTCAGCCCTTTAGCTACCCCCTTTCTGCTTGGTCTTTACCACCCTTTCCTATTCAGCCCACAATTAATTTTTTAACAAAAAGAGTTAAATTTTGACTCACCAAGGTTCGAACCCATGACCTTCCCAATGCCAAATCAAAGCTAAACCACCAAGCCAACTTATGTTTCTTTTCTGTTTGAGTTGTATTTCAAATTTCATGTCTAGCTAAGCTTTTTGTATTGATTCCTTGAAGAAATTGAATTGAAACCATAAGGTTACTATTCTGTAGCGCATTTCCATTCCAGTTTTGTCTTCATCTTGTTCAATCCTTGTGTATTTGAATGGAAACTTTTTTTTGTGATGCTTAATCATGGTTTCTTGTTTTCTACACTTTTATAGCCCCTTGTTCATGCTTAATGAGTTTGGGTTCTACCAGAGTTGCTTAATTTGTGTGTGAGAAGTTGAAAGATATGTGCTCTGCTTAATGGCATAATGAACCTGTGTTAATCTTCACCTAGTTGGTTAATTTTGGGTTTCATGAGAGTAAATTGGATAGGATAATTAATTTCGTATGTGATTTCTGCCAAACTAACCCCCTCCCTCCCCCCTCCCCCTGCCGCCCGCCCTTTTATTGAATCTATAAAGCTTTGATTGAAAACAATGATCATTGAAAGACGACCTTGGATTAATTCCTGAGTACTGCATTTATATGTTTTATTTGGTTCTTTACAACCTCTATTAATATGTTTATGCCTTACTTTCTAATTGATGTTAGTAGTTTTGTTATTATGTACTGGACTAATAAACACATCTTGGGAGTCCTAATAATTTATTATTTGTAAAAAGAATAATTCTTAGTTATTATTCAGCTTAAACATTCTTTTCACCAATTCTTTCCACTATTTTCATCACATCTCATTACAAACTACTAACTAAAATATTCTTAGTTGGAAGATTTTGAGTTTTTGTTGGAGTTCTAAAGAGAAATAAATTGATAGAGGAAAGAACTTATTTTTTATTCACTAGTAGTACATTTATAAATCAAATAAAAAAATTATAAGCAGCCACGTAACCAAGATTTTAGGAGACGTTGATAAACCAAAATGACTTGCTCCTAAAGTCCAGGGACACCTATTGACTTAGGAAAATAAAAATCTAAATGTAGTTACAAAAGTAAATGTTTAACACTCCTGCATACTTGAGGAACTACAAACTCCAATTTTTCTCATCAATAGTTCAAATTTTCGGGTAGACAAAGGTTTGGTAAACATCTAGCCAATTTATCTTTAGACTTGTAGAAGTTCACTTCTCCATTTTGCTACATCTCCCTTAAAAGGTAGAGAGATGTTGAAAGTATTAGTTTTCCCATGACATACTAGATTTTTTGCAATTGCAATTGTTGCCTTGTTGGTTGTCAACAAAAACCTCAATTTTAGGTTTATGCTGAATATGTAAATGACATAAAACCTTTTTCAACCATAAAACTTGATTTATAGTTATTGCTGCGATGAATTTAGCCTCTATAGTGGATTGTGCTACAACCTCTTACTTCTTTGTGCACCATCAGAAAACTCCTGAACCTTCCTAGGTTGAAGCAATATCCTTAAGTATTTTGCATGTCATCATAACATCCAGCCCATTCACTATAAAAAATCCACACAACTTGAAATTTGTACACTTCTCAAACTTGACACCATAATCAACAATGCCTTTCACATACCCCGATATTCTTTTGGCTGCTTTTAAATGCATTTCACTAGTACAATGCATAAATCGAGATAAGAGACTTACATCAAATAGAATGTTTGGCCTTGTTGGAGTGAAGTACATTAGACATCCAATCAAGCTATTGTAGTATCCTTCATCAACTTTATCAAAAACATCTTCCTTGATGAACTTATCCCTTTGACTCATTGGTGAGCTAACTTTTTTACACTCCTCCATTTGAAATTTCTTCAATATTTCCTTTGCATATTTTATTTGGCAAATGACATTTCATCTCCACTTTGTTTGATCTCAATTCCAAGAAAATAGACCATGAGACCAAGACCCATCATTTCTTCAAAAGCTTGCATCATTTCTTGCTTGAACTCCTAAACCAACTTTGTGTCATCTCTAGTTATTGAAAGATCATCAACATAGAGGGAACCTATGAGAAGGTTATTTCCCTCAAGTTTCATAAAAATAGTGGACTCAGAAAAAAATTTTGTAAAACCAATGCTTAATAATAAGTGATCATTTATCCTATTGTACCAGGGCCTTGGTGCTTATTTTAGGTCATACAGAGCATTTCTTAGTAAATAAACTTTCTTCTTGTAGAACTCCTTTTAAAAGAGTTGATATGACATCTAATTGAAATATTTTCCAGCCCCTGTGCGCAACTATACTTAGCACTAATCTAATTGTATCTAATCTAAACATAGGAGCAAATGTGTCAGAATAATCAACACAAAAAATTTGTGCATACCAATTTTCCCTAAGTCTGGCCTTGTACTTATTGATTGAGTTATTATTTGCGTTAAGCTTTGTTCTGAAAACCCATTTGACTTCAATGACTTTTCTATTTTTAGGCATGTCAACCAGCTCCCACATTTAGTCTTTTTGTATCATAAACGTCCTCCTCCATTGAATTTTTCCATTCTTTAAGTTTTAGTGCTTCCTCACAACTACCAGATTCACAAATTGCTACATTACATCTTTGATAGATGTTAGACAATAACCTAGTGCCTCTAATCGGAGGATCATCTCCTAATTCATCTTGCAACAGTTTTATGGTTTGGTCTCCAAGATTATTATCTGCTATAATTTGTAGGAAATTATGTCAGGTTTTGTGAGTTCTTCCAATCCCATTGTTGACTTCATTGAAATATACATCTCTAGTAATAGTCATCTTTCCGATTTGAGGATGATATACTTTGTATTCTTTTGAAACGGAATTGTAACCCACAAAGATGCCCGAAATTGCTTTCTTATCAAGTTTGCACATTTAACTTAGCAACATAAGCAAAACAATCACAACTAAATACTTTAAGAAAAGTTAGAGAAAGTTTATACTCATACCAAGCCTCAAATGGAGTTTTATCTCTTAAGGCCTTGGTTGGAAGGTGATTTTGTAGGAAAAATGTTGTATTAACCACCTCTGCCCAAAATGTTTTAGGAAGCTCCTTGTCATGCAACATGCATATAGCCATCTTCATCACAAATTTGTTTCTCCTTTCACTAACCTCATTTTGCTGAGGAGTGTAAGGAGTTGTTAATTTATGCTCAATTCCCGCTTCTTCATAAATTTGTTTAAATTTTGTTGATGTATACTCCTTTCCATTGTTTGATCTTAGAAATTGAATCTTGTAGCCACTTTGAGTTTCCACCATTTTCTTGAACTTTACAAATACTCCAGCCACTTCATGTTTGAATTTTAAGAAACAAATCTAGCACATTCTTGTAAAATCATCTATGAACATAACAAAATAGAGACTACCTTATAGTGATGGTGTTCTTTGAGGTCTTGCAAAAGGCTCTCCATGTTGATTTAGGAAAAATGTTTCTAGTTTGTTTACAAAATTGGCAAGCATTACAATTTGGAAAATTATTAGAAAAGGTTGGTACACCTCTTGACATGTCGTTCTTCTTTATTTTCAACATTCTTTCAAATGACAATGACTAAGTCTTGTGCCAGAATTCTATGAGATTGAATTGAGTATAATAGGCTGCCTGCTCTCCCTTGGATCATATGAGAAGCTTATTTCTTTTACCTTTCATTTTAACCCTTAAAACCTCCCGACTTGCAATGTCATAGATAAGACAATGTTAATGTTCAAAGGACACACTTTAAATCCCTTTTCCAACAACTAGCCTACACTTAGCAAATTTTGATCAATATCAGGTACATAAAGAACATCTGATATTGCTTTTGTACCTAAGCTCGTTGAAATTACTATGGTTCCTTTTCCTTTTGCAGAAATATAGCCACCATTCCCTATTCTGATCTTTGAGACTTTAGTTGGCTTTAAGTCCTTGAATAGAGTTTTGTCATACGTCATGTGCTTGGTACAACCATTGTTAATCAACCAGCATTTTGAGTTACTCTTTGCTGAAAAAGATGTTGCAGAAAAGCATATGATCTTCTTCATCTGGTCAACATCTCAGACATTGGCTTCATGTTGTTGAAATTTGCTTCCACAAACTACAACTTCATGCCCAAGCTGATTACACTTACTACACTTTGCGTCTGGTCTTTTACAACATCTGAATTGTGGGTAACCCAATTTTTCGTAATGTTGACAAGGTGGGTAATTTTTCTTTTTACCCCCGGCCTTTGATTGTAGTGTCTTCATTGCTGGTTTATTTATTCTTCTTAATGTTTGTCTTTCCATCGTGATGCTTTGTTGGTAATGCACCTTCAACCACTTGATCTAACTCATAAGCCTTCGTTGCTCTTAGGCCTATAAGGCACGTAACACCTTTGCCAAGGTAATCTTTGATAAATCCTTTGTGTTTTATAGGGTGGTTATGGATGCCTCATATCTGGCCTTATTACAAGGATTTTGTTTTGATAATTCTACCGTTAGAAAAATTAGTGCCAAGTAATCTTACCTTGTTAGCAATGCTAAGCAATTGGTCTCTCTTTAATGGTCTTAGACTCCTTCATTCTTTGGTGATCAAATTCTCACATCAAGTTCATACACTCATCTCCTGCATATTCCTCTGTTAGATAATCCCAAATTTCTTGTGTTGTCTTTATTGTCATTATTCTAGTGAAGATAGTTGTTGAAACTAATGAAAAGACATGATTTTGCCTTTACTTTCCAGGTTTTTTTCTCCTTGTGACTTTTGATCTGGGCCATGTTGGGATTTTCGGGTAGGGGAAGTACTTCATAGTCCTCTTCAATGACTTTGCAATGATCCAAAGCCTCTAGGTAAGCTCCCATTTTTACAGCCCAGAGATCATAGTTTGCCCCATCAAAGACAGAAGGTGCTACTTGGGAGAAACTTGATTCAGCATCCATTTTCACATGTCTGTAAGAAGATAGCTCGTGATACCAAATTGTTGGAGTCATGAAGAGAAATAAATTGATGAGGAGTAGGGGAGGAGCACTTTAACAGTTTTAAAACCGATATGAGGAAATAACTTATTTTTTATTCACTGGTACCAATAAATTTATAATTCAAAAAAAAAAAAAAAAAAAAACTGAAAGCAACCACATAACCAAGATTTTAACCAAGATTTTAAGAGACGTGAATAAACCAAAATGATTTGCTTCTAAAGTCTAGGGGCAACTATTGATCTAGAAAAATAAAAAAATAAATGCAGGTACAAAAATAAATGTTTAGTGGTTTTGAGTTGCCCTACGTTAATTTGTTCCCTCGTCGTGTTTTCTTTTCGTTTGTACAAGAAGAATCTTTCCTTTCTTTTCAGTTATTGTGCTTTTGAATAACCTTACACTGTTTGTTTGTGAATCATAGCATCTCCCTCCCTCTTGGTTTTTGCTTGTTTGTGGAACAATTCCTCTTCTTTCTGTTGTGATTTTGAATAATCTTACACTATTTGTTTGAAACTCACTACTTTCTTTACCTCCATCATGTCTTCTTTTGGTTTCTAGAACTCTCCTTCTCCCTTCTGCTTCCTTTGAATTATTATTGTCGCAAGCGTGTGCTCTGACATCCAAAAGAGCAACGAATAAGGACATGTTTGACAGTATAGTCAAATTCAAATTAAACCCTAAACCATATACTTTTGTTAACTGAAAAATATAGTTTTTGAGGCCATAACCATTTGTAAAACAAGATGGATGAAAATTTGACATGATATTATGACATGATTATTGAAAAATGGATCATATATAAGTGCATAATCTTGAACTAATCGTTGTGTAAAATTTGAAGAACTCTGATATATATATCAAACACTTACATGGTAAACTTCATAGGTTTTTGTGCGCTAGAGTTGGACTTCGTCAGCAGTGGTATGTGCATGAAACCAGTAACAGAAAGAGCCATGAAGAACTGAGTAAATTAAAGATTATTGTCAGAAATGGTTAATGCAGAAGTTGAACAGAGAGCCAAAACGTTAATATTTGGTACTGTGGTAGGATGCAGGTGGGATTTATAGGGAAAAAGTACGCAATAAAAGAAGAAAATTGTAAGATGCAATTGGTTGAACCTGTCAAAACTATAGGGGGGCGTCGCTATATTTTTAGGGATGGATGGTCTAATTAAGTGGCACGAATCATCATAAAAAAATAACATTGACCATGTATTTCTTGTACTACTTTTTTTATATTTATTGTTCATAAAATTATGTAATTGTGAAGGTTTACCTAATTTACATGCTTAAAATATATATATTTATAATATGTATTTATAAGTAAAGATTGCATATACAATTTTATTCAAAATAGTACGAATATATAACTATTATTTTGTTTTAACTTTAACAAATTCGACTAAACACAACACAAACTTATCAGGACTAAATTTTTGTTAATTTTTAGTAATAAATTTTGTTGCGGGGTGTACTCAATGAAAAAGAAATTAGGTTTTTAACATCAATATTCCAAATAAACAATAAATAAAGATGAAGTTGTTGGATTATGAAAATGAAATAAAAAAGATTAAATAAGAAGAAAGGAAAATTGAAAAGTAAAAGGGAGCAAAAATACTACTAAAACACTGTAAAAAAAATTAAAGTAATAATTATTAGATGATATGCTTAAACGTTTGAAAGTGAATAAAATTGAATATCTAAAGTAATAAATGCTAACAGCTTGCAACATATTTCAAATGCATAAATTAATGTAACTAAAATAATTGAAATGCGAAAACAATGCAATGCCTAATTGAATACTAATTAAAGTGGAATTGAAGGATTAAAGAAAAATTATGCCGAATACAATAAAAATCATAATAAAGATAATAAATTACTAACTTATCATGGCTAATGCATTAATAATTTAAATGTTTGGATGAATGACGAAGCAAGAAAATTACCAAATCAAAGGGGCTAAAAACAATTAGATATATATGTAGTTGATGAATGAATGCACCAAGCTTATAAAAAATTGAACCATGCCAAACAATTAAAGGGATATGAATTAAATGAAATGTATTAAAACGAAATTATAAATTTGATAACGTGCATTGCCAAGGGTTTAGTTAAACAGGTGCAATGAATTCAAATGGTAAGACTAAAATTAAAGGTACAAATTCAAAATTATCGCATAAATAAATGGTTAGGCATATAAAGTACTGGAGAATAAAATAAAAAAGACCCAGAATTGAACTAAGAAAATTTGGAATTTGAATTACCTTGAACGGATGCAAAACAAAAGTATTATAGCTCTCTTTAAGACGAGAACAAAAGAATAGACTAAGTGGAAAATGAGGGGCTGGAAAATTCTATTCTGAATCTCCCAGGGGGTGTGTTTTTTTTCCCTATGCCAAATCTCGTATTTATAGGGATCTAAAATAAATTCAAAGAATAATGAAAAAAATAAAAACTTAAAACAAACTCTTCAACTTTAGATATTACAAAGCTTCAATCTCGGAAATTAATGCGTGGATTTTTGAGTAGTAACAGATGCAACTAAAAATGGATTTGGACCTTGATATTACTGAGTTGTTGGACAGGTTGTAACCGGATACGAGGAAATCCGAAATAGAAAAGAAGTTAAAAAAAAAAAAATAGTCAATGTTGGCATACGTATAACTAAATTAAATATTAGATGTAACATCTCATTTAAATAATTACTTTAATTAAATATGTCGCACAGATCATATAAGAGGCGAAGATTCGGAGTATAAAGTCACTCCATATAATTATCCAAAATACACAGCAGGGAAAACAAGGCACACCAAGATGCCAATATAGAAGCAAGTACAAGAATCTAACAATAGTTGATAATATACCAACGGCCAAAACAGTACATGGGCCACAACCCTATGCAGCGGAATCATCCCTTCATGTTGACCACGAGTACCTCTCGCATATGCTCACATCAATAAATTGATGATCATCGCAAAAGGAGAAGAACCACATACAAAGCAACCAAACAAGCAAAAAAGTAAGCTAGAGTATAAAACGACTTATCATACCGATACATGCTATTTCGCAGACCAACGAATATATGTCAACCAATCATGTTATGACTTGCAAACAATACACTAAGACTCAGACTCGACTTATCTGAATACATATAACTTAGTCGGATTCAGCGGATGGTTGCACTTGTGGTGGATTTCCCTACTCACCCCTGAGCTAGGCCTCCTGCTACTCTCACTACAAGAGTCATTCCGCTCTATGTGAGACTAACTGACCCCTTAGAGCGTTAGAATGCAACCTTACCTTGAATCCTTACTAAATTATATAGATGGGGCACCACCATGAACTCCTACTAACAGGGGTCATGGAATTACGTCCCGACCAACTGAGGCACCACCTTGAGATCTCACCTAGAGATTCAAGGAATTACGTCCTAACCACACACAAATCATGTTCCAACAACCTAGTAAATACTTTGGCGCATATAAATCTCATGTCAACCTTTATGATCAACTCTCATTCATATCCCATGTCAAATCCATACCAACTCATCATTCTCAATCCATGAATCATTCCATACATGCCTCATACTCAAATCATGTTAAACTCATAAGTCACAACCCAAAATACATCTTGTTCATACAAAATCACTCAATTCATGCTTTAAAATGTACAATCAGTCCAAACATATGGCCAACATTCAAAAACAAAGAAACCACAGAACCAACACACTCTTCACTCAAATAATTAACTAAACAAATCAATTATCAGGAATGGACAACTTTAGCATTATAGCAATGTCATAACAATATGAGCACTAACTTTTTGGTATTAACAAGGGTTTTCGAGGAATTAATGGGGGATTTTGGAACCTTGGGCATTAATGGTGGTTTTTGGAACCCTAGGCATTACTGGGGGGTTTTGGAACCCCATGCATTACCGGGGGTTTTCAGAACCCCATGCATTACTAGGGGTTTTCGGAATCCCAAGCATTAACGAAAGTTTTCAAAACCTCGGGTATTAATGGGGGTTTTCGAAACTCTTGGTAAGTTGCGCTACTTCTAGGGGTTGCTAAAAACCCCCGGTAATTCGTTAGTCACGCTTGCTCTTCTGGGAAATTTCAAACCCCTGGTAAAATCATTAGTGGGGGTTAAAACCCCCAGAAACGCCAAATATAACCCCTGCTAAAAACAATTATTTTGTAGTGTATTAACCTTTACAAGACACCCCCACACTTTGAAATAATTTAAAAAAAATGTGGTTCTTTTATCACAATCTTGTGTTCAAAATATTGTAAGAAAGATATAACATTTCACTAATATAATGTTAGGAAAGCTAGAACTTGTAGAATAACATTTACCATATCAAAACATTTTTTTTTTGCTTCACCATTAGATTAGCACACACATAATCATAAGCATGATATGAAATAAAATAACTCATTTTAATTTCATGTTATAAACAATATTTTTAAATTCATCAATCTGATAAAGAAATTGATTTATTATCATTTTTTTCATATAAATATCAAGCTATTTTTTCTCCTTTGCATATGCATAGTTTTGTTCAAGTGTTTTCCATAACACAATAGTAGTTTTAGTATGACATATTATTTTATCAATGGTAAGAGTAGAAGATATAAAACCATAAACTAATATAATAGCAAAAACATTAGCTTTAGACATCACAAAAAGTTATTCAATGAGCAGGAATTTTATTTATCCAGAATTTCATTTATTGTTACTAGTAGAAACAAAAACAATTATACACATAAATTTGTCTGCTTAGTTGATACTTATTTAATTATAACCATAACAAACATATTAATTCATAAAAAGTGTTTTCAGTCCTTAACTCTATATTATTTTTAATTGTAGAAATGAATATAGATGAATAATAAAAAATAGACATAAAAAGACTTTTCTCTCTAAGAATGTTAGAAAAATGATTACTCAAATAATACTAATAATAATAAAAAATATTAAATAATATAATAATAATGATTACTCAAAAAAGAATTTTCTCTCCAAGAATGTCAATACAAATACACAATCATATGTGTTTCAAATCATATGCGTTTCTCTCACAAGATATAACAACCTGTCAGATCGATCGAGTGCAGCAAAGGATCTTCGAACCTTCTGAACACCACTGTCTTAAAAGATAGTATAGAAAAGAAAAGAAGAACACTCTTGAGAAAACTCTAGTGTTTGTTGTCTTTGTTATGTCTTTTCCGATGCACCTAGGCTAGGTGGTATATATAGGTAACAAAAGGAGACATAAAATTAAATAGTAATAATAATATAACGGTTAGCCATAAATAACATTAACCCATAAGATTAAAAGGTCCATAAAAATATGAGTACAATAGAATTTTTATTTTTATTATTTATTTTTTAAATTATATTAAAAATTTCCAATAAAAAGCTCCTTCATCTGCCTCGGCTCTAAATACCACATAATATATATAATAGAATCATGAATAAAATTGGCCTCCAATTCAAAAATTGAATATTATATATTGTTGTAGAAAGAAAAAAGGAAGTCTGAAATTAATTGGTGAATGGGAACTACAATGCTCAGTCATGCCACTTGATTGGTCTTCCTGTAACAATTGAAAAATATCCCAAATTAATAATTCTAACAAACTTTATCTACAATTTGCAAATTTCTTAACATTTCTCCTTTTTAAGAAAATACACAGAAATCGGCCACACTTTGGACGACTTCAATGTGAAAGTCCTCTTCCATCCTGACGTCTTCACCTTTCTTTTCTGTAAAGTCAACCAACCCTATTTTGTAATATACACCCCCTCTTATAAAAAAGCCAAATTTCTATAACCATCAACGAAAGGAAAGGAAGGGCTGTTCTACAAGGCAAAAGAAAACCGAAGGGAAAAAGAGGATGTGATCCACAAACAAAAGACACCACGACAACCAAACACATAGACAATCGTATGCTAACAAAAAAGCAGACCAAAAAGGATATACAGGGAAAGGTACACAAACAAATGCAACGAGGCTACCATAAACGCAACCAATAATCTTCAGATTCACAAGACTTAGCACTCTGAAGAGACTCACTTTCCTTTGTGCTTTGGTAAGCACATGATCATTACCATGTATTTGACCTACGAGCTTTGTTCTTTCTTTTATCTCAGAAACTGTAATCATGTAACTAATGATGAACTTTTTTGCATTATCCATTTATTTATGTGTATTATCAGAGCTAATCAATTGTTTAAAATACACACTTTTAATCATTTAACGTCCTAACTGTGAAGACTGTAATAAATTTGATTCTATAAGAAGTAGATTATACTTCAGAGAACAAGATAGGTTAAACACAACCATCGATAACAATGAGTCATAAATGTGGTGAAGAAAGGAGTAGACGCGTTCAGAACGGGACTCTAATCCTAACGAATGTCTAAAGTGCAAAAATTTATTTAATATCATAAATATTGCCAAGGGAAAAATAAGAAAATTCATAAAACTTTCTTTCGTTATGCTCTGTGATAATTGTAGTTTGATGTCAATGAGTACAGGTAGACATGTAGTAAATAATATCCAACTTAATTAGTAGAGATGTACAAAATAAAAATGAGTACAGGTAGACATGGATTAAAATGTTTTTAAAACGGCAATGTTAAGAGAACATAAACATAGAAACGCCATAAGAAAATAAATTAATAAAAACAAATACAATGTATTATTTTGATAATATAATATAATATAATATAGGTTAAATTACTCTTTTGGTATTTGTTTTTGTCAAGAATTGTTAAATTGGTTCTCCAGTTTTTTTTTGTGTCAATTTGGTTCTGATTTTTTAAAAATGATTTAATTTGGTCATTTCTTTTAATTTGATGAAACAATGTTAAAGTTAATATCACGTGTCAATGTCTGGTTTTTTGGATTTTTCTTAATTTTTTATTTTTTTTACAAATGTCACTTCATAGTTGTGCCACGTGCCAAGAAGTCTCAATTTAGTCCCTATATTTGTTTTTAGTTTCAATTTAGTCAATTTTTTTTGTAAAAAAAGAGCAATATTGTCCCTCTTTTAAATTGAGAGTCAATTCACTTTTTGTATAAATATTATGGTGATGCTATTATGAAAATTAACTTTTTTATTAAATATTATGGTGATGCTATTAAACATTGATAATTTGGAGTCTGATGCCCCTTCATACAACGACGTATTTGCATCTAGTAAATGTTATAAAACCTTTGAGTTTCTTCATTTGGAGCCTATTCCATGTTATTATAATTATATAATTCGAATGGCTCATGTTGCCTAAGAGCATTATGCATCATGTTTGGCATCGACATAAATTGGTTATTTTGTGACTGCCTATGTACAACATCCCTACCCAGACCCATGCAATTATCATCATTATCGAAATGACCTTCTTGCATTAATTCACCATGATCTATCCAAATCCAATGATTAGGCTTGAATCCATGTTTGTAGAGGTGAACCTTCACAACTCTTTCCTCCAAAATCTTTATATAATCACACTTACTACATGGACATCGAACTCCCCCATCATTGTGATAACGGTCTTGTTTACAAGCTTTGGTTATAAACTCTTCAACTCTTTCAAAGCATCTCTTCCTCTAACACCTTTCATACATCCATCCACGATTTGATGGAAATTAATTCATATTTTGTACATATACCAATTAATAAAAAATTAGGTAGTTATTACAAGGATCTATGCATAAAGCAAGATACCATAGGTAAACTTTACCCTACTAAACAACAAGTATTTACCTCTAAAAATATTTCACAGTTACAACTGCAACTCTCTTATAAAGCCTGCTATAAGGCTACATACTAATAGGCCAAATAAGGCTTAATCTAAATAGGATTAGAAAAAGACTACTACATCACAACACTTTTTATACAAATTTAAAAGATTTTATTTTCTCTGAAGTTGGGAGAGGAACAACAATCCTTGTTGTCAAAATTGATTCACTATTTTGGACTAGTGTTGTCTAATTTTGTTGTCAAAATTGATTCTTAAAGTATTTTAGTACATTTTCTGCTAAACTTTGTTAATTGTTTTTAGTTTAATTTGTTGCATCTATTCTCAAATTTTAGTTTTACTCATGGCATTTTTTTAGTTTTACTTTAGAAAATTATTAATTCAAGTTGAATCTGAGGCTAAAGAATAAATTTGGCATCATGCAAATTATTTATTTAACTAAGAAATTATTCTACAGGTAATAGCAGATTAAGGCCAAAGCACCAAACACTACATTCAAATCCCATCTTATGTTTACCACTTAGATACATTAAAATTAAACAAAAGTAAGTCACATATATGAGTCCTTTTGGTTATAAGATGTTTGAAAGACTTGATGCCATGAATATTTTAATGAAATCATGCATGCAACAATTCTATTTTACCTATAGTAAGAGGAAATATGCAACTAGGATGTGAAAAAAGGTGCTAAAAATGAAAGTCATGCATGAAATCCTAAAATGACACATTGCATTTTACCTTATTCTAGTTCCAAGGCATATTATGCATATGTGATGATGTAAACTATTACCACTATAACAAAATCATGTATTACTAACGAAAACATTCGTTAGTAAGAGGGGATATCCCTCACTAACTGCTAATTTTCGATGAGTTTTCGATGGTAAAAGTTATGTCGATAACAGACTTGTTTGTAAACATTACCGATGGATCCGAAATCCGTCGGTATGAGGATGACAACTATTACCGACGGATATGTTCGTCCGTAAAGCCGTCAGTATATATTGATCAGAATGCAAAGTCTGTTTTGCATGTTTGCTAAACCACACATTATAAACCAGACCTACAAATCACAAACATTCAGAAACAAACCTGCCAATTATAAAATCTGATTCATTCTAAACAAATGTATATCTAGTTCAACTCCAACATTAAATTTAAGCATATATCACGATATTAATTAAACATAATATGTATATGTATGTATACATAAAGTGAAAGTATCAAATTCTTATTACTCAATCAAACTAAAAACTAGTCCTCAATAACTCTAATATATGGTCATAATAGTCTAAGTAGTCATCCGAATCAGAGTCCTCATTAACTGGATTAGGCTTGATTGGCGCAGGCTGGACTGGTGCGGGTTGGACTAGGCTAGGCTGGACTGTTGCAGGCTACTGTTGGGTCGGTGTTAGATTAGACTGAGGTTGTTGAAGGGCATGGTGGTTAGGAGGCAACAATGTCAAGACTAGATTGTGTAAGTTTTGAAAGTGGCCTTTTAATTCCTCAAAAGCCTGATCATGAGCTTCTAGTCTTTGTCTGAGGTACGTAACATCCTCAAACTAGAAGTGGAGGAAGATGGTTGGTGCTTGAGGCTACCACTTGCACCTGTGTTTGTAGCAAGTTGGCCTGCCTCATATACTCTTCCTTTATTCTTTCCACCAACAACCTTAACCCAACACTAAGTCCTAATCGTGTCTTCCGTTGTAGGATGAGCATTAGGATCTGATGGACCAACATAAGAGCCTTGCTCAGATCTGACCTGTGAAAGTCTATTTTTAAATTCTTCTTGTTAAGTAAACAAGGTATTAGTGAAATAGGGTCAAGATTATACTTTTATGGGAAACAAATGAAAGTGTTTGCTTAGATGAGTCCTCTGAGTCCTCTGAGTCCTCTGAAAGTAAAAACAATATGGTGTTACTTTTTAAGTAGAAATTTTTAAAATTATAAGTTATGAATTACTTAAGATATAAGGTTTTTACCATAGAATGGCATGCTCATGAGTAGTAATTGAACTACTTGTGTGTAGGCTCCCACCCTTGGGGGAAGCTCTATTCCTTTGGGCTGTAACACATTTATTGCAATAGGATGGAGAATTCCAATGTGTCAGCAATTGATTCCACACATCATCCCCAAGCTAGTAAGGGTGATGTCCTACATTCCTGGCCTCTCCAAACATATCAAAGAGCTTATGTGAAGCTCTAGAGTTAAAATTTGTGTGAATTTGAGCTTCATGCTCAAGTCTCCGTTGAACCTTCCTCTATGACAATGAATCAAGTACAAATCAGCAATTGCACTGCAATATTAAGATACACAGTTATTAAAAGAGAATAAGGTTGATGATATGTTTACCTTGAAACGTTGCCAAAAATGATCTTTATCTGTTGGAGGTATTGCTTCCCATGATAGCCAAGAAGTAAGATATTGTTGCTTAATAGACCTTGTGATGGCTTTGGAATCAACTCTAGAAGGATAAAACCTGTACATGGATTGAAGAAAATCCATGCACAAAAGGGCAAAGTAAAGCAAGTCATGTAAAACAAATTAGTTTTTAGGATGGGAGAACTTATTATTACCCTTACCCTTTCCCATAAGGTTCAATCATCGATCATTCATGGGGAGGAAGGTCAACAACAACAGCATCTGCATCAGTGGGATTTGAAGACGCGGGAATACTAGGTGAAGGGACTAATGATGGAGAAGGTATAACAACAACAGAAGAGGGTGAGGAAGAAGGTTGTGGTACCACAACAAGGGGTGGAATTGGCATCATCATAAGAGGTGGTGTGAGTACCATAATAGAAGGTGTTGTAGGTACCAAAGGAGGGCGTGGTGTGGGTACAGTAATAGGTGGTAGAGTGGGCACCATAGTACGAGGTGGTGTGGGTACCATAACAGGAGGTGGTATGGGTACCATTACAAAAGGTGGTTTGGGTACCATAACAGGAGGTGGTGTTGCCTCTACAATAGGAACAAATATGGATGGTAATGGCATGGGTGCAACAGCCGGGGAGGTCGATTGTAACGGTGCACTATGTGTGTTAGCAACAATGATTGGAATGGATGTGGATGGTCTTGTAGGAGGAACTTTTATTAGATAGCATGGCCTTTTTGGTGCCTTTTTTGCTTTAGGCTTTGCTATCTCTTTCCCCTTACTAGGATTAGGTGGACCACCAGATGACATTGTAAACTATTTTCAATGAATACTATTGGAATAAATAAATTATGAATGTCAAGTACAAATATTAATGTCAAATTACAAGTACGAATATTAAAAATTAAAAGGTCAAATTACAATTACACAACAGTGATGACACATATTACAAAGTACAAATATTAAAAATTAATCATCATCACTTTCATCGTTCATGACTTCATAATTCTCATCATCATCATTGTCTTCTTCTTCTTCTTCTTCTTCTTGCCCTTCCAATTCTTCAGTATCACCACCAAGGTCATGCAATGTAGATACACCTTCAACTTCAATTATTTCATGGGCATGTGACATTTCATCAACTTGATAGGGAATATTCTCTTCCACCTTATTTGACTCAACGCGACCCCTAAGCTTAGTTTGTATTGCAACACACCAACCATGTTTGTTGATGTTTTGAAATGCTAGATATGGGATATAATAAACTTGTCTAGCATTATTTGCTAGAATGACTGGATCAAATGGTTGGTATCTTGAGTTGATTTCAAGTTCAACAGTATCATACCTAGAATGTACTCTTGTACCATTTGTAAAAGGATCAAACCATTCACAATAAAAAAGAACTTTCTTTGGAGAAGTAGAATTGTTGTACTCTAGCTCATATATTTTATGAGTTATCCCATAAAAATCATCATAACCACCCTTTGAGGCCCTTCACGTACACACCACAATTAATTTTCTTCTTCTCGTTCGACTATGCATTAATGTGGAACTTATACCCATTGATAAAATATGTGTGCCACTCTTTCACGCATCTCATGGGTTGGTTTGCCAAATCCCTTAAGTCTTGATTTCTAAAACATAATGGTTCATTATAAACCTAAAAATTGTGTGAAAATTTAGAGTTTAGTTGGAAAATATGAGTATATGTTGGCAAAAGATGTTGCTTGAGGTATTTGCTCAGCTACAAGGAATCAGTTGTTAAGAGAAAATTAACAATACGGTAAATACAAGTTGCTTAAAAGGAATTTACCGTTTAGGTTGTAGACAATGGGATTAGAATTTACTCAAGATATGATTTAACTTAAGTGCAATTGATTAACACATGCACATGAGTAGAGTCAAATTTAGAATTAGTCAACCAATGAGTGCACTCCTTACCTACGTGACGACCGACTTGTTTAAACACTAATAATGTTGACTTAGATGTTTGACTTTGCCATTGTCTTTCATTCCTATTATTGCTCAGTGACAATGTGAAGTTTTTAAAATAGTGAGAGCAAAAGTATGTGGTCTCATGATGCAAGTAAGCTACACAAATGGATCCTTCTACTCTAGCTTTGTTTTTGACAGAACGCTTTGATTCCCCCATAAATCTTTAGAAATAAAAATTGAATACATTAGGATTGAACACAAGAATAAGATTGCACTAGTTCAAAGTATCAAATTTAGTAATCATATCACCTTTCAAATGGATACATCCACCTACATTGCACTGGTCTACCAAGCCATGCTTCATATGGAAGATGAATGGAGAGGTGCTCCATTGAATCAAAGAATCCTGGAGGAAATATTTTTTCCAATTTACAATTAATAAAAGGAAAATTTTCCTCTAGTTTTCTTAATGAATCATCCTTTAGTGTCGTTGATCACAAGTCTTTGAAGAAGTGACTAATTTCTATTAGAGGATTTAACACATGCACTGGCAATGAGTTGAACATAATGAAGAGTAATATCTCCATGCTTCCACAAACCTACCCTCTCGTGGTCCAACTCTACGGACCTCCCGCCTGTAGTCCAACTCTACGAACCTTCCCGCTCGTAGTCCAACATGCATGAACACCTGTTATGACCTCTCTATTTGTGGCTATCGCTTGGCGGAAACATACCCGCCGTCAAGTACCACACTAGTAAACCAAATTTTACTAGTTTAGGCACAATAAAATGGGTTGTAACACATTAAGCATTATAATTACACATCCAGAATGCCACTTGCACGTTATCATAACTCAACATACCTCAAATTGCATCATCATAAATCAATCAAAGTAAGCATTCATGCATTTAGACTTAGAGATTTGACATCACTTAAAAGTAGTCAAGCATGTACATGGAGCATGTGAGCTTAGGACCAGCAATTCAATCATGCATGCAATCACACCAACACCACAATACATATGATACTATTGCATCCTAATGCACCACGTCCCATTTCAAGATTCATACAGCCTAATGAAAACCAACATATACTTAGGCGCAGCTTAAAAATTATTTGATTAGGTTATTAGATCATGTATGTAAGTGAAATACTCCTAATTAGCCAGTTTCTGGACTTTTAAAACATGCAAGCCGTCAACTGATATCAACAATACCAATTCCAATATTTCTTTTCCATAACTCAAACCAATTTAAATTTTTAATATAGTTTATACCCTAATCTAAAACATCATTCACACCTTTTTAAGAATTTGTTCACCACTCATGAATGTTATTTTCAAGTACCAAGATATTTCATACAACCCCTATTTCATTTTTCCCCATAACGAACCCAAAATAGGCTAATGTATCCCACTCATTGCCTAACAACACACTCATATTGTCGGGCGACAGATCAAAATTCTTGAAATTCCAGAATTTCCCTTACCTACTTTGAACCCTAAACCTCCCAGAACGTGATTTGACCATATGATTCATAATCAATCGTACATCCAACATGTGTATGCATTCAATTAATTCATAAAATCACCAAAAATATCAAATTCGACTTTTACACATCACAATTGGCATTCATTTTCCAAACCTATATTGAACCCTTATGTACATATCCCCCAATTTATCAACTTACCATCAAAAGCAAATATTATCAATTGATTATGCCAGGAAATATACAATTAAAGGTCCATGAAATACAGAACACCCAAACACATCATAAAAGCACCAAAAACATGCAAGAACACACTGTTCTAATTCGCGCTGCCTGGTGGTCCTTCATTTTTGCCAAGCGGTTCATCACAAAACCCTAAGATTGAGTGAAAATTAGTTGAGTCGCTTGGCGGGCCTTAATAGTCGTCAAGCGATTTTTAGGCAAAAACCTAGAAACTACGAAATCAATGTAGATATTGAGAAAATAATGCATCCAAACAGTAGCAATTCACGACGTTTAACATTCAAAGACATAAGCACGTAAAACAACTCCCCTTACTTGGATTCCTAGTTTGAATTGTAATCTTAGTGATCCCCTTTGCCCTCTCAAGCCTTAACCTTTGCTCCCATGCCAATATTTCGTTCCAACACTCACCCCCCTCTCTGGCACCCGAATGTCTACTAATCTACCTTGTTCTCTCTACTACCATACTCAATTGGCTCTTGCCTTTCTCCCTTAGACTCCCATCTCTCTCATTTCAGCCTAAATTAAATGAGAAAAATATTATTAAAACCAAAATAATGAAATTGGGAGTTAATGTCCATTTATATGTGTTTTTACTACCCATAACTGCCACTGTTCTACCCTAAAGTTTTTAGATTTTCCATCAATTAGAAAAGTACTAAAACCTTAAAAAGAACTAGTCATGTTAACCAAGGTTCAAACTCACATCCTTCCACTCATGCACATATAAATCAATAGATCACATTTCCACATTAAACCTATATATGTAAAATAAAACACAATTAAAATATCACACTAATGGCATACACAAGACTTGCACCCAAATCCACTCACAACTATTCCACATGCTCACAATTTGAGCTACCATTGCTTCTTGTCCATGACTTGTCAAGAAATTATCTTAGGGATACTTCCGACCGACAATTATTTGTAATTTATTAATTATTATTTATTTAAATTTTTCAGGTTTTATAGTACCTCCCTGAAGGCTTGAAAAACGTAAACTTACAATCATGTGTTGTGAAAATAAACCAGCGCTGCAACAAATGAAGGTTAGAACAACTAATCAACCTAGCTAACTTTTAACTAACTAAGAACAATTACCTAAAACATAACTTATGATAGTACCTAATCTAGAAGACATATCCAAATGCAAAATCATAACTGAAAACATAACCTATTATTCTAAACAAGTTTAAAATAACAAAAGAAAGACAAGAAAAAAGATGGAAACGAAAAAAAAAACCTCAAAATTTCTCTTCTTAAACCTAGAAGACTACATTAAAACAAGACAAAACTGAATTTTACTACATAAAAATAAAGGCTACAACTACAATTAGTTCTTAGTTATTGTGTTTCAAATTAAATTAAATAATGTGTTTCATGTTAACCGCCTTGGGGCATTGAAGGCCCATCAGGCGACATAACATGAGTAACCCAGTTTTCTTGGTTCTAGCATGAACCTTCTAGCGGCGATAAATGCCCGCCAGGCGATGCAAGTGGACTAGGTTTGTTTTTGGGTTTTCGTGAATTCTGATCGGGGAAAATGTTCTTTAGCATTTTGTTGAGTGATAGGTGACATGAACTCATTGATTGGGTAAGCATGTGGATTAACTTTGGGGCTCAGGAATGATTGGAGATCATGATTTTAGGTTGCAAACTATTATAATGTTGTGTCATTTGATTTAATTGAACATGTATGAAAGCTGGAACCAAAATTGAATGATTTTCCTATGAAATTGCATGAATAGAATGTATATTGGGCTTTAGGGCTCATAGGTGCAAGAGAACCTGGTGTTTTTCCAAGAATTGATGCACAACATAGAGGCGCATAGCTTGCCGCCAAGCAACAGCTAGTAACTTGTAGCCTTTGTGGTTGGTTCTGTGTCGAAGTGAGTTGGGGATTCTTTTAGGGTCTATCTGGGATTATGCATGGGCTAATGGTCTAAATTAGACAAGGGGTAATGGGGAGGCTCTAATGCATGAAATATACTTAAATGGTGATGCTAAATGTGATTCGATATGAAAGATTGGAATAAATTGAATATTGCAGGCGCTGCTTGATGTAAGATATGACCTTGCTTGAGTGCATGTCGTATTTAGTTTCTGTTTTTTTTAAGTCCTTTATGAATATGTGGCATTATTTGTCTAAAGGCAAGTGTTGGCATGGATTGTATACGATGGATGTATATGATGCGTGATGATGTGATGAAGGATTGACCCCAACCAAGGATGGAGGCACATGCTTAAGAAGACTAAGCATGTTTAGAAAGGAAGTTCACTAATCCTTCATCCCTTTCATTTGTGTTTATTATTTTTGGATTCCCTAAGTTGACTTAGTTGAATCAACTTTAGTTGATTTGTTGACCTTTGACTAGGTTTGACTTGTTGACTATAGTTGACTTGACTTAAGCCAACATGCTAATCTATGTTTATTTGCTTTGTAG
>Ga0214544_1000549_pt1 | contig 69822 bp, 37 predicted proteins | sample CNSS3metaG_FD_160074 | JGI IMG/M metagenome (GOLD analysis project Ga0214544, IMG submission 160074) | Root nodule microbial communities from cowpea collected in UCLA plant growth center, Los Angeles, California, USA - CNSS3 | ecosystem: Host-associated > Plants > Roots > Nodule | place: USA... | reverse complement strand
GGTATTATGGCGGGTATATGTACATCCCATACCCATCCCCATACTCAACTGAAAAAGTCGGGGATTCCCCATACCCATACCCATACCCAGTCAATGCGGGGATTCCCCGTCAAAACGGGGACGGGTTCGGACAATACCCACGGGGACGAATTTATTTGCCATCTCTACACCCGAGTTAGTAATTTACTTTAAGGTGAATTGAGATAAAATAGAATGGGGATGAACAATTTTGGTAGACCCATTTATCCTTTTTTTGTAAATATTGGTGTACTTGTGGGGCATGAAATAATTGTTAGACTACTACGGTATATTTGATCCACTGACAAGTAGGTACTATATGGTTTTGAAAAAGACCCAACCCATATCCAAACACCTCTGTAACTTTACACACTTTAATCATCACACCTTCATATTATTCAAATTTTTAAAAGATAACAAAACTATACATTTTTACTTAGACTAAACCTATTCGGTGTAATTACTATTATTTTTAAAAAAATTAATATCAAATATCAAATGCATAATCTATTTATCTACTTGCTATTTCTTAGTGACTCACAAGTGATCATCTATCTTTCAAAGTCTAGTCTTTTGCTTCATCTATTTAAAAAGAAAAATCACTTTTGATTTTTTGAATTTCATAATCATTCCAAGAATTGTGAAATGTATTTTCTACTTTGACACACAAGCTTCTTATTTTCTTCCCCAAGATGACCGCAAGAAAGTTCTCTCTGCTTCATACCAAAGAAAAAACAGCAAAAATGAAAATGAAGTTTGTATTTATTTCTTACAAATCAAGGGAGAAAACCTCCGATTTTAGTTTTGGTAATCCATCTTTTCACGATTTCATTTTTTATTTCTTTAATTCGAATACTTTATTTAACTTATGCTTTTAAATTTATGAATTCCAATAACTTATTCTCAATGTAAAACATAATTTGTAATTTATGAATATGAATTCGCATCCTTAATTCTAGGTTGCGGTAGCTATTAACCCACACCACAAGAACAATTTTTTTTTTCTTTTTTGGTTTTATTACCCGAACAAGCTCTTTAGCATTAAAATATTAGTTTCTCTACACCAATAAAAAAAATAGGTAAAGACGCAAATTTATGGGATTTGTTGAAGTGGATATTCATGCTCAACAACCACCTGATCTTTTTCACCAGTGGTCTGTAAATATACAATACATAGAATTCTTTCGAAGTATCACAAAAAAAATAAAATCCTGTTTTCATCTTTAAAATAAAATTTTAGAATTCATAAAAATTAGCCTACGGCGTTGCAAAACTCGTGTCTATTTTGTGGTTCACTTGTCCTCTGATATTTTCATTGCTTAAGACGAAGAACATGCCACCATCAATATAGTTGCTAAATGAATTCAAACAGAGCAAAAAGAGTGACGCAGAATTTGTTTTAGTCGGTTGAGAGTGACACACTTGAATTTCACTTCTTCAAAAATTTCTTACTTAACTCATTTTGTTATTTGTGCATTTATTCTGATGATGTATCCATTGACAACAATGTATGGTTAGGATTTTCAGAATTCTACTAAGATCCTAAAGCGACACGGAATCTTCACAATAAAGTAAAAAACAGAGTGAAGGGTGCATCCCTAACACACAAATATCTACAGACCAAAAACTTCAGAAATGTATATTTCTTAAATCACAATTTAGTTATGTTTTGTTTTAGAAGTTGTTTCAAAATAACAATTTAAAAAATGACCTTGCGAAGACCAAAAGAAATAAAGCGTAGTTGTAGACAAGATTGAAAATTGAAGTGATTGAAGCACATAATTTGGTAGCAAGATCTTCAGTTTCACATGATTGAACAGCATCACATGTACTACGGTCATTACAACGTGTATTCAAGTTCCTGGCCTCACCCAGATATACCTAACTAAAAATTCCTTTATAAATCTAATGAGAAGACCGAGCACATTTAATAATAAATTAAAAGTTATAACTATTAATCAAAATGTAATTTAATGTAATTTCTTTTATTTAAAAACGTATGAATCTAAACATCATGATTTAATCGTAACTCGATCCACTCATAAAATAATTGCTGTTGTCACTCTATACACATTCATATAAAACTTGCATGGAATATGTACAAGATAAAAAAAGAGCATAGCAATGGTCATTATTTCCCTGCCAAAGGTGGAGGAGAAGAAGACACGTGTTGCCCTTTGTCATTAAAATAGTTGAAGTATATGTATTAAAGAACACAGAGAAAATACAATAAATAAAAGGTGTAGAAATATTTGAGAGAAGCAATGGTATTGGTGAAGAGTGGAAGAAGCAATAAGAAAAATGCAAAAGGAGGGAATGTGAGAAGAACAATTAGCATCTTTGGCCATAAAGGCTAACCCTATTGTGGCCCCTCATTACTGGCTAGATACCACCACAACTTGCGTGTTTCCTTGCTTGCACTTTGCTGTAATGCACACTATTATAGCACCCCAACAAGTCTTCAAAACTATAACGGTCCCACCCAAAATTCGAGTTTCACTCAAACACACTGTATCATATATATGTTTTAAAAAAATAAAAATCAGTTCATAATAATTGATTTATCTAAAAGGAAATTTATTTCAATATTAAGAACATATTTATTTTTTTATAAAAAATTAAAATGAGCATTATTTTTTTACTGCATAGAAATTTTAGTGTGATTTTTGAGTTTTGAGAGTGGAGTACCAAAATGCAGGGTGAAAATCTGTGATCTGTGCTTTTGATGATGAGCTGTGTGGATGAAGGAATGTCAACTTTGGCCACATGGATTTTTGGACACCATCTTTGCCAGCTTCAACCGCCCAACGTGGCAGATTTGGTTGCTGCCAACACAATGTAATCAATAAGGCTAGGGCCAAAAAAGAAAATGGAGTTTATCAACTTTGTCTGTTTTTTCCCCCTTAAAGAAAGTAATGTCTTTTCTTAAACAAGAGTTTTAAAACAGGTTAAATATTAAACCATCTTATTGAAAAAAATAAGATCTAGATTGCGTTCTTATCATAAATTTAAATCTCTTTGTTCATCTCTGCACAATAAGTAAAATAAGTACATAATGTTTTGGTACTAAAATCCATAAACAAACAAAAAATTAAAGAGTAAGAAAATAAGAAGAGATTGTAATAAAATAATATAGAAGAGATACTAATAAGATCTAATATTTCAAACTTTGTGTTTAACTTTAATGTGTTTTTTTTATTTATAATTATGTTATAAACATGAGGCATTTACTTTTTTTTAAATGAAGTATTTGTTGAACTTTATTCATACTTAATTTATACTAGAATATCTCGTTTACTATCTTTAGTGTGGTTTTTTCTTTACATTATATATTTTACTTTTTCATCTATAAAATTTGAATCCAGAACTTTATCTAAAAGTGTAACTAAAAAAAACTAGTTTTTTACCTCTCTCTATTATATGCACACCTATATTTTATAAAATTTAAAATTAAAAATATTCAATAATAAAACATAAAATTGGGCTGATATGGATTTCTAACTAAAACACGAGTTTATTTTTTATCTTATTTTAGGGAAATACATGCACTGACTAGTGTTTTGGGCTTACTTCAATCTTGCTTGGGGATCACCTTAGTTACAGAACTTAGCCCAGTGGGCTTAGTCATAACTGTCTCTGGACAAAAAAAATCAGATAATAAAAAACGTCTCTGCTGTTTCTCTACAGTAGGCCTGAAGATCTGCACCGTTGATTGAGTTTTCTTTCTTATTGTCTGTTTTCTGTGCAGTAATCAACGGTTGTGATTATTGTGATGAACTAACTCTTGTATGGAGATGAAGTTATTTGGAGAGGATCTGTTTTATTTTAGTTGTGATTCTTGACTTGCCACCTTGTGATTCTTGACTCTCTCTTGTTTAGGCCTTACAAAAAGAAGAAGAAGAAGAAGTAAACCAAAGCAAAAGCATTCTGCATGTTCCCCTGTTCTTCTCTCTGAGCACATCATGCCTTCCTTTTCCACTCTCCGGAGATTCTCTCTGTTCACTCAACGTTTCCGTACCCTGAATTCTTCCACTTCGCAATCTTCATTTTCATCTTCATCTTCATCTTCATCTTCTCCCGCTCCTCGTCGCAGTCCCAGTTGGGCTTCAGGTTCAGCCATTGTTGCAGTTGCAGGCGTAACCTCTGCTCTTGCTCTTTTCTATTGCTACAACTCACCCACTTCACCCTTCCATTCCGTTTTCTTTGATAATACCCTTCCCGCGTCTTCCCCGCCGGTCTCTGAAAAATCACCCCTTCCTGCAACTGCTCCTGGTTTGCTTGTTGGTAGTACCTTTTCTGTTTTCCAAATGATTTACCCTCTCCCCCAAATGTTTTCGTTCAATTATACTTAATCGTACGGCTAGTACTAGAAAGATTACACTTACACGTTCTTTCTGTTTTCTTGCAGATGAGTACAAAACCAAGATTTACTTCAACTATGAGAAGCGCCTGCGGTTGCATAGTCCACCCGAAAAGGTATATATCACTAGCATGTTGAATTATCTAATTGCATTACCTGCATTGTTGTATAAAACCATTTATGCATAGTGAATTCAAGATAAATACTTTGATTTTTTCTTTCTTGAAATTTGGTAATTCAAGATAATACATTAACACTTCAAGCTACGTCAAGATTTTGTGTTGGGTTATTCAAATTATGTTGAAATACTAAGTATTGTAATTTTGGACAATGTTTACGTGTTTGACGTAGACCCATTGTAGAGAATTTATTCATACTCAAAATTGCTTGTGTTTGTTTTCACATCAAATACTTGCATGACGTGGCATGTTCATATCAATAGAATAAAAAAGCGTGGAAACTACTATTTGTTATTTCTGCTTACCGCCTATCATATACGTTAAACCACACGTGCACTTTGGATGGAATCTTGTGTTGAATAGACAATTTTATGCTGAGTTTGAGCGTTGACTTGCTTCTGAAGTGAAAAATCTAAACATAAATGGCTCCACTCTAAAATTAGTTTCAATTAAAATCAGTTTTACAAACATTAGAAGGAACAAACATCAATAGTGTTAGACTCTTGTTAAGAAAATTCTTTACATTGACAAACTCCACTCTTCTGTATTAAGGTTTTTGAATACTTTGCGTCTTGTCGTACTCCAAAAAGAGAGATATTCATGAAGCCTGCAGACCTAATGCGAGCAATTGTTCCTGTTTTTCCTCCATCAGAATCCAACATAATAAGAGAGGGAAGCTTGACAGGTGAAAAAAATCCTGATCATTTGTGGTGTCCCCCTTCGGATTTTTTTATGCTTTTTGATGTAGACAAAGATGGACTTATATCCTTCAAAGAGTGAGTTCTCTAATCTGTATTCATTACCCTCCGTCTATTTTTTCTGTCTTCATAATGGTCTCATCTTAACTGGAGCAGGTATATGTTTTTGGTAACTCTGCTTAGCATCCCAGAATCAAGCTTCTCCGCAGCATTTAAAATGTTTGACAAGGATAATGACGGGTCAGTGCTCATGCTACCTTCTTTCAATGAATTACCAATCATATTTTATAGACCTTACATGCTCTTAGTTTAGTAACTTGGTATGTTGTAAACTGTGATTATTTCTTGCACAACACGTTACAGATTTAACATTTTTAACCATATGATTAGTTCTAAACACACTGGCTGCTAGTTATCTGTTAAGCATCATATAATTGCAAATAGACTGGATACATTCATGCCATCGAATCAAAGAGATAAAAGATTATACTAATACAGTGTCATAATTCTGGCTGTATCTTAAATTTGATTTGATGTTCTTGTGGGTGATAACTCTTCTCCTCTTCTTCTTCACTCCTGGTGACCTTAATTAGTTTCCTCCATTTCCAGAGAAATAGACCATGAAGAATTCAAGAAAGTCATGCAATCAATGCGATCTCATACCAGACATGGTGATTACCATGGGCATGGAAGACGAACTGGCCGAACCACCAATGCTTCTGTAGAGAATGGAGGGCTGGTGAAATACTTATTTGGTAAAGATGGAAAGGGACGCCTAAATCATGATAAATTCGTCCAGTTTATGAGAGATTTCCATGATGAAGTATGTCTCTAGTTGCTTCTTTGCCTTACATATGCGGTTGTGATTTAACAGGATAACTTGAAATTCATGCTCCTCTATCTGTGGACATTAGAATGATTATGCTTGCAAACTAATTATAATATTATGTGTGTAGATTGTGAGGTTGGAGTTTGCTCATTATGATTACAAATCTCGAAAAACTATACCGGCCATGGACTTTGCTCGCTCCATTGTTGCTTCTGCTGACTTGAGTCATATAGGCAAGTTGCTTGATCTGGCTGATGAATTGAGAATTGATCCACGGTTTAAGGATGTACGCATAACATTTGAGGAGTTCAAAAACTTTTCCGAGCTGCGGAAAAAGTTATTACCATTTTCGCTGGCCATTTTCAGTTTTGCAGAAGTACAAGGCCTGTTAACAAGAGATGATTTTAAGCGAGCTGCTTCACATGTACGACCCTGTGATATCCAGAACAGAATCACATGCCTGAAAGTTTATTTGTGATTTCGATTTGCCAACTTCTTATGGTGTTTGGTTGTTGAATTACAGGTTTGCGGTTTATCTCTGTCGGACAATGTGGTTGAGATTGTTTTCCATTTGTTTGATGCAAATAGGGATGGAAGCTTGAGTACAGAGGAGTTTGTTAAAGTGCTACAACATCGAGAAAAAGACATTGCTCAAACCATGGGGACAGGAATCGTAGGTTTTTTGTCATGCTGCTGGAAATGTACGGACACCTCTCCATCTTCACGGTTGTTTTCCTGGTTTTGATTTAGGTTACACGCATCTTCGAGTCAAGACAACAGAGTAGGCACTGAAATGTGAATTCTCGTTTTGAAAATCAACATGTCACGTAAATAGCGCCCTGTGATATCCAGAACTGTTAGTTCTTAGACAGTAAACACACCTCAGCAGTGTAAACTGTTATTCTTTCAATGTAGGAAAATTTGTTTTTGGATGATTACATTGGCAAATGATTTTCATTGATCTTGGAAATGGTTCATTGTGAAGTGTACGCATGTAACACCACTACCACATCAGCATAAAGAGAAAAAAATCAGGTGTCTTCTGTCTAACTACCTAAACTCAACTAACATTTTGTTTGGTTTTCGAAGGAAACAAAAAAAAGGTAAAAAGAAAGTGATAGAATAGAAACTAGAATGAAAGAGAACGCATAGTTGAAAAGAAAATAAAAAGGAGGATTTTTTTCTTCTTCTACTTGATTGAGTAGGAAAAAAGAACATATAAATGCAAAAGGAAACATAAACACTCAAATAACATTAATAACCAACAAAGTTGAAAAAGACAATTAATTCAAAATTAAAAGAATTAAAATAAAGTGAAATAATAAAAAATATTGGTTGAATGAATATGCCCGGTATTCTAGAACATTTTTAATTACAAATTATTATCGTATATTTTTAGATAATTATTATAAAACTTAAAAATTTAGAATAAGAAAAGTTTTCCAACTTTGGTTATTTAAAAAATGAAATGCTTTAATAATGAATACTAGACCATTAAAAGTTAAAATAAATAAATAAATACTTGTTCTTTCCACTTTTACCACAGTTGTTGATAAGCATACAATTTTATTCAACCAATCTACAGTTATAGTTATTAGTATCATTTTATTAAATAATTTAATTAAATATTTTTATTATTGGAAAGAGCTGTAATATGTTTGTAAAACGTGCTTGTCAAAACACTTTTTTTCCATTGTATTTTAATTTCTCAATATTAGAAATAAAAATAAATTGGCGACGTTACTGAATGTAAATTTAACTCGTAACTTTTTTAATTCTAAATAAGAAAAAGATTATAATTGATAAATTTCAAGACACAATATTTTAGATAATTAAAAATTATTTAAGTAATTTAAAAAATGAAGTGAACCAAAGAAATTTTGTATGTCCAAATCAAATAAAAAAGGGTTAAATATGCATATTCGTATTCATGTTCCATCAATTTAGATATTTTTTGTTACCAACATTATAACTAGTTAAAATAACTCCCTCCTCTATGCATCTATTTATTTGTCATCTACGACTATGTATAGATATTCTAATAATAGTTTAAAATATATTTTTCATTTAAAACCAAAATCTATTTCAATTAAATAAAATTAATAGTTTTTTTTAGTAAATAACCATATGTACCTCCAAGCATATACCTAAGTGTGAAACTTTTATCCTTGTGGCAGAGTTGACTTGTCCAAACTAAGCCCTAGAGATAAGTGCTTATGCAATAAAAATGGCTTAACCTGTAGTGCCGCAATCACTATTGTTGTGTTCTTCGCAATTTTCTCTGCACAAGATATTCATTCCCCCCAAAACCAACCGTTCAATTCAATTCTCCTTTTTCATCTACCTGTATCCTCTTCCTTTCTCCCTTCATTCATTTCTCTTTCTCAAATCTTGATTGGGATTGTCCCTTTGGTTCTTAATGGGAAAGCCCTCAGGGAAGAAGAAGGATATCGCTACCCCGGGTGCTGCAAATTCACATGCCAAACATGCCAAGTCTTCCAAAGCTTTCGATGAAGATACAGCAATGTTCATTAACATGTCACAAGAGTTCAGGGAAGAAGGTAACAAGTTGTTTCAGAAGAAGGATCACGAAGGCGCCATGCTCAAGTACGAGAAGGCACTGAAGCTGCTTCCGAAGAACCACATAGATGTCGCACACCTTCATACCAACATGGCCACGTGTTACATGCAATTGGGTCTCGGGGAATACCCTCGAGCCATTCACGAATGCAATTTGGCGCTGGAAGTGTCTCCAAGGTACAGCAAAGCTATTCTGAAAAGAGCCACATGCTATCGTGAGCTTAATCGCTCGGATTTGGCGCTAAGGGATGTTAATCTTGTTTTGAGCATGGAGCCAAATAACCTCACCGCGTTGGAGCTTCTCGAGAGCCTCACGAAGTCAACGGAAGAAAAGGGGGTCTCTGTTGATGATAAAAGGATGGCTTTTGATACAACCGTTTATCACTCTCCTTCTCGTTCTTCGCAAAAACTGAAGAAGAAGAGAGGTAAAAAAATTGTGGACAAGGTGGTTGTGGAGGAAAAGCCGGGTGTCATTGTTGAGGATAAAAAGGTGGTTTCCAAAACAATTGGGCAAGAAGGCAAGGTGGATTCCGAAACAATTGGGCAAGAAGACAAGGTGGTTTCAAAAACAATTGAGCGAGTAAAAGAGGTGGATTCAAAAGCAATTGAGCAAGAAAAAAAGGTGGTGGAAGTCAAACCTGTGGAGGAAGAAAAACATGCCACGATCACAAGGAGCGTGAAGTTGGTGTTTGGAGAAGATATAAGGTGGGCTCAATTACCCGTGAATTGTAGTGCGAAGTTGGTGAGGGATATAGCTAGGAACCGGTTTCCAGGTTTGAAGGGAGTTCTTGTGAAGTATAAGGATAAAGAAGGTGATTTGGTTACTATCACTACTACAGATGAACTAAGGTTAGCTGAAAAGTCTGCTCCTGAGAAGGCATCGTTTAGGCTTTATATTACTGAGGTCAGTCCAGATCAAGAACCTTCTTATGATGGAACAACAACCAATGAGGACGAGGTGCAAAGGGAGGGTGGAAATGAAAATGGTGGTGTTGAGAATAGGGGTACGGAAGAAGGCAGAGATGAAGATGCTGCAAAAAGGATGATTACTGTGGAGGACTGGCTTCTCCAGTTTGCAAGGCTGTTCAAGAACCATGTAGGGTTTGAGTCTGATTCTTATCTAGATACTCATGAGTTTGCAATGAAGCTGTACGGAGAAGCGATGGAGGATACCGTAGCAAGCAATGATGCTCAAGAACTTTTTGGAATTGCTGCTGATAAATTTCAAGAGATGGCTGCCTTGGCACTGTTTAATTGGGGAAGTGTTCAGATGTCCAGGGCAAGGAATCAAGGTTCCTTTTCGGAGGATGGGGCTAGAGAATCTTCCTTGGAGCATATAAAAGCTGCATATGAGTTGGCACGAAAGGAGTACGAGAAAGCAGAATTGAGATATGAAGAAGCCTTGAAAATCAAACCTGATTTCTATGAAGGATATCTTGCTCTTGGGCATCAGCAGTTTGAGCAAGCAAGGCTGTGCTGGTGTTATGCATTGGCATGCAAGGACTCAAATGCTGGCTTTTCTGAGGAGGTTCTACAACTTTATAACAAGGCAGAGGATAGCATGGAGAAAGGCATCTTGATGTGGGAGGAGGTTGAGGAGCAGCGTTTGAATGGAATATCCAAATCAGATAAATATAGAGAACAGTTAGAGAAAATGGGCTTGGATGGTCTTTTCAAAGATGTTTCTGATGATGAAGCTTCAAAGCAAGCTGCAAAGATGAGGTCTCAGATACACCTACTATGGGGAACCTTGTTGTATGAACGTTCTGTTGTGGAATATAAGCTTGGCCTTCCCACATGGGAGGAATGTTTGGAGGTTGCTGTTGAAAAATTTGAACTAGCTGGAACTTCTGGAACAGATATTGCTTTCATTGTAAAGAATCACTGCTCAAATGAAACAGCACTTGAAGGTATGTGATGGAAAGATGTGATATTCCTTTAAAAGAAATATTTTAGGATTACAGATAGCTAACAATCCATTCTTCTTAATGACAGGGTTCAAAATTGATGAGATAGTACAGGCATGGAATGAGATGTACGATGCTCAGGGGTGGCAGTTTAGTGATCCATCATTTCGACTTGAACCATTGTTTCGTCGGCGTGTTCCTAAACTCCATTCCATATTGGAGCAGTTTTAAGTTTTCTTCTTTTGTTAAAAATTCTTGAGAGGCATGATTTCTTGTCTTCGTATTTTTCAAGCTCCTTCATCCCATTCTAAGACGGGTAAGTGAGACCTTATGTGTTCTACAATTTTGTTGTGCTCCTCTTACAGAAGATCATCTTCCAACAGCATTTAATTATTATTATTTTTTTAAAATCTATGTTTATAACTGAAATTGTTGTTTCATGAATAACGGAATGCTGGACTAACCGGCTAGATGTTTTCTGCCGGCATGATCTATTTATGTTTTGAATGGGATAGAGGGGGGATAAATTGTTCATGATTTGCATATTCAAGACACTACTGAGGTTATTTCTGTTTGTGGTAGAAAAGATTTTAGGAATTTTAGTTTCTTTTTCATGTATATCAATTTGCCTGCGTAAACCAAACCTTAATCTTCTTTTATAATTGCCATCAAACTCAAAAGGTATCAAGATGGGTTGGCTGAATAACCACGACAAATAATAATAATAATAATATATGCCAGTTTCCTGCCACCATAGTTCTGATGGTGAATGGCTTTCTACTGCCTTAGTGTTTAAGATGTTTCTGTCATACATTTTACGTTAACTAGAGATAAAACAAATTTATAGTATATATAAACCTTATCGTACAAGGTATAAAACAAATTTACAGTAGATATAAACCTTGTCGTACAAGGTTTTGGAAGGTTTAGTTAAGTTTAAAGTGTATTTCTTAAGAGTGTGCTTATTTGACCCTCAGCCAAACTTTTAGATTTGTCTGTAGATTACCACGACACTAGGTATTACAGAGACAATTATTATCTTGCGTTGGTTTTTGTTGAGTTTGCTGTGAGAATTGAGAAACAAATTCATCTGATGCACCAGGGAAAAAGTTATTGTGAACAACTTCTGAGGAAAGGAGAATCCTTCTTCCAGAAATAACTTTGGAGATCAAAGGGAATTGCCAATGAATTTTCATAAATCAGAATTAAAGAAACAATATCAAACAAACAGAGAGAGTTTGTTAAGAGGGTGAAAAAGAAACAAAAAAACTAGAGGATTTCAAATGCTGACGCGGTTCCTGCATACCTAATGATTTATCCATGTTATGTTCCCCCCTTACAGTCTCTTTCTAATCTTTTTATTTCATTTCAAGCCAAGCTTTTATGCCGAAGTGTTCGTCCTTCCATGTTATATCTGAAGTTCTGAGCAATAAAATCAATTCTACTTACTGCTTCGTTAGTTTTATGGACTCTGTTATAGGAACTTAGGCTATCATATGCAAGAGGCAAAGCATTGTTTTGATTGACCTACGAAAAGTAGGGTTTATATAAACTTGTATAATAACATAGAAACATGCACAATGGTTAATGTAGCTAATGTTTATATGTATGTATTATTAACTAACAATAGTAAATCTTTGGGGTGACCTTCTCATATTCACCCATTTTTTTATGGGATTTATAAAATATAATTGTTGAGGCACTGTTTGAATGATATCACTGTTCATGGTGACCACTGACACTTTATCATATGAATGACTCAAGCAAACAATTTGTAAGACGAGATTTGCCAGTTCCCTGACTGGAAGAAAAACTCTTGGCTTTTGGCGTTAGACTTTGGACAGAAACAGGTTACTTAAGATAACATCAATAACGTTAATGTCTTGTATATGTTCATTGTCCATTCTATGTAACCAAAAGCTTGGTTATGTTAGCTGTTAAATATTTAATATTTGGGTTACATAAGAGTGTTCTGGATTGACTAATAATAAAAGTTATGAATAGTTTTAGTATTTCACAGTCGTCCTTAACATTTAATCTTTCCATCTTAAAATTTTTTGTTCTGTTTTTTATTGTTATGAAATTACATTATTACATACCTTCAACTATGTTTTTTTTTTCTGTCTTTTTTCTCAATTACCTTTTACCGATGTGGTTGGCCTGAAGGGGTTTTCTTGCATTTTTTTTTTTGCAGGGAGTTTTGTTCTGCATACTGTTGTTTAGCTCATTGTTCGGTGCTATGATTGGATTATTTTTTCTGATGCCAGTGTGATACTAGTTGGGATTTGAGACTAGAAAAGCTGGTGATATATATTTATTTGGTTTTTATACTTGAAGGGAATTGCTGCGAGGTTTCATTCTTTAAGGTGTACCAGTATATTGGATGATTTGATTTGTTCAGCTTGCACCAAAAGTATATACATATATACAGCTTTTTTTTTTCATAGGTGAAGGCTTGTGATTAATATTGTAATGTATCCTTGGTGAGTGATTAAGTGGTGGAATGTAACAATTTATGGATGTCAAGTATCACATTATATTATTCATTTTTATCATATTTTTCGTCCAGTTCTATATATAGCCCCCTCTTATGCACTTTAAATATTTTATGCATAAATTCACTTTAATTAAGATGGTTTGAGTGTATGCTTAATTTAGTTTAATTCAAATTTGTAAGTAGGGTATTCTTCAGCCTACTATAACTTGATATTTATGATATAACAGTTTTTTTGGTTATACATTAACGCATATGTTAATTTAGAGTTCAATTTATGTTTCTGTAAGTGAAATTAGACCCCACCCCAATAAGATGGAAATAAATTGGTCTTTTTTTTTTTTTTACAATTGATAACATTAAAAAAAAAATCTTGGATCTACTTAATAAGATGATTTGATTTTATAAAAAATAAATGAAAAAGTAAATAGAAGATAAGAGAAAGAAAAAATGTATAAAAGTTTTATATTAATATATATTTTTTCTATTATCTAGTAAAATTATATTACAAATATATTTTACTCGTCAAAAACATGTAATTACATAATATATAAATTAAATCTCTTGAATAGTCTTTCGGAGATACCAACTTAATTGCTTAAACCTATAGCAAATCACACCACACAATATGTAAAAAGATTCACAAAAGTATTGAAAAGAACTAAACCAAAAATTTAGATCTTATTTATTTTGAGAACACCTTATATCTTATTTTTCGCTTTTAACTACAAAATTTCCAAGTGAGTTAATTTCTTTTCCTTCTTTTCAAGACTTCTAAAAACAGAGAAAACAAAAAATAGTTTCACTATTCCCCATACAAATCTTAAGAGAAATAGATCCAAAACAATATAAATAATAGTTCGAAAAAAAAAATGTTTTCATTACGCGCTTTTATAAATGATGGAATCATAATTTTGTCTAACACACAATTTGATCAAATTAATGTTTACATTTAATATCAATTAGTTTAGTTAAATAATGATAAATTTAGAGAATAACATGATAACTAAAACATATCACGATCATGTAATTAAGGATAACTTAACAAAATGAATAAAAAAGTAGCAATAGATAATGAAGAGTAACAATAAACAGTATTATTGTTTTTTATTTTCTCTAATTATTGATTATACTTTTCTATTAATCTTCAGTCATTCATTTCATTTTTGACATGTTCACGAACTCTCACAATCCTGGTGTTGCATTATCAATGGCTAAACCTGCTCCAATCTTGTGGCTCTCGAGGCTCAAACACAAAGGCTCTACCATCTGTGAGCCCCACAACAAACTGGGTTGGATTCTGTGGATGTGCAGCAATGGCTATTGGAGACATGCTTGAACTGGAATAAACAAAATAACAAATAATATAATTCTAATGTGTGCCAAAGGAATATGCAATATGTAAAAGTTAAAAAAAAAAATTCTATTAATTTTCTTTTGGAGATTACAATTGTGACAACAAAATTAAATGAACCTAGTGGAATGACGATGCACAATGCAGTGACACAGAATAAAAACAGTGTTACTAATGTGCATAAACTAAAATCTTTTCTTTTCTTCCAGAAAACAGATTCTAGTGTGACAGTCAAATAAAAAGGCCAAAGCTTGTTGTGGTGATACCAAGATCTCATGAACAAACCAAAACTTGTTATTAATTACTCAGTCTAGAAATTGTAACTTTAAAGAAGAAAAACACGTTAAAATAATTTAAGTGTAAATTTAAATTCTATATCGAATAAAAATAATAAAATTAAATAATATTAAGTAAAAAATCCATAAATTTATTATTTTGAGAGTTTAAGTTAAAAATTATGTCAATGAGTTAATGAGTTAAGCTAATGTCAGGTGTATTCCTAATGAATTTAAAAGAAAATAAAAAAATCTCAAATAATGGTATTAGAATCAATAGTTCGTCATCATGATGACTGCTTAGATCATTATAACAAAAGATAAAAAAAACACTACAACACCATAACCACAACAATAGCAGAAAATAATAACCCATTAAAACATACCTTGGGATTGTAGGAATGTAAGTCGAGAGATTAATCTTACAACGCATTTGAAACTTTAAAGTATCAAGTATTGCTACAGTTCCATCAACAAAACAGACATACACAGCTTGACCATCAGATGAGAAAGTTGCTTGGGAGATAACCTCTGCAGCTCTTGGAACCCACTAGCACGAAACAAAAAGTTTGTATGTTTGTTTAGTAAGAAACAAGTCACTTTATACGAAGAAAACAATATCACAAGTGAAGGAAAAAAGGGAAAACCTGGTTATAACATTTGAGATTTCTTGCTTTATACATTACAAGACAATCACTTCGTACAACAAGGAAGTGCCTCTGATATAGGTGAAAGTGAATATGTGTCTCAGTTAGTACTTCCGGCACCCTTTGTCCATGTATTTGCAAGTACCTATCTTTTAGTTTTTTCCATCCATTGGTGTTCCATACAAAAATCTACAAGTGGTAATTAAAATAATGACAAATAAAATTAATATGGAGCAAGTTAGGAAAATTGACTAACTTATCCGTTAAAGACAGTAAGACACTCGGTTTATGAGTCTTTATTTTTAATTTTGTCATTTCTACTTAATTTAAAATTTATACTCATATTTGGATTATTCAAATAAAATGAAAGGTAATTTTAAAATAGATATTACTAACCTGATCATTTACACCGATGGAAACAAGGAGATCAAAACTATTTGAAAATGCAAGGTCGGAAACTCTTTTGGTGTGACCCTCAAGTTTGCTTATAATCTGTATAAAAGTATGACACAAAAAGTTATACCTTCAACCTCTTTGAAGTAGGTGATGAAACATATGTTTCTCAACATAAAGTAACTTGTATACCTTATTTGTACTAGTGTTGTATATAATTATACTCAAATCATCCATACCAATAGCGAGTATATTGTTATCACGAGGGTAGAGGGCGAGGCAAGTTGTTATAGATGATGGTGGCATGATAGTCGTCAAAGTCTGTATTTATTGGACAATGCATAACATTTATTATCAAACAAATCATAGTTTCAGTGTAAACATGTAGTAGAAAAATTGTAAATAGTAGTGTGATATCAAATAATAATAATAAAAAAAAGATAACAAAGGGATAATGTTTATAAATGAATGGACATATAGGATAAAAATGAGGTATGCAACATAAATGAGCATAGGATGAAAAAGAGGTACGTGACATAATTACAAAATGAAAACTCAATTATTTTTTATTTCAGAAAGAGTTTATGTATAATTATAAGTGGCTACGAAACTCTTGTGAAATTAGAGATTTTATGGTACAAATACTGATATAATTAGACATATCTATATAAGAAAGCTGACATTATTTTCAATATAAAATCTAAGAATCAATGTTTGTGAGTTTGATTTTTTTTTTTTTTTATATACCATTAAACTCTTTCATTTATATTTAGTACGAGATTTTCAATTCATACTTAGAATTTTTAACATAGACGGAATCAAACCTTCACAATAATATAACAATATTAACATTAGAAATTTCATATAAATGAAGAACTTTTCTTCGATACAATAATTTTTTTATATTTTTGCTTTTACTATTAAAAAAAAATTATATTTTGTATTAATTTTGTTTTGAAATTTTTTTCGTAAGAAATATCTACAAATTTTGTTATGAAAAAAATTGCAAAAAATTGCTACCAATTTTTTTACAAAATATTTTATATAAAATACTTTTAGCAAAAAAAAATTGTAAAAAATATTTGCAAATTTTATAATTTTGTAGAAAATAATTATCCACAAAAGAATTACCTGCGAATTAAAATATTTAAAATAACAAAATCTTTTTTATAAATTTTTTTAACAAATTTGCAAAAAAAAAAAAACTCATATAATATAAAGAATTCTAATAATGTTTACCTCAAGCGAGAACATGTGGAACAATGAGATTGGTCCACCAGATGTTGACATGAGATATAAATCGTTCTTTGATAAGGAAAAAGAAGAAATTGGGGGTCCACTATATGAACTTGAAAGTTCATTGCTCATCAATTGCGAGCTCCTTGGTTGCCAAATTTGAGGAGAAACTTGTGTAGTTGCCTACATGTATTACATATATTTTATGATAAATTCAACTACAAAGTAAGAAATCTAAAAATATGAAGGTAGGATGGGTAAAAGGAAAATTAAAAAAAAAAAAAAAGTGGATTTTATGTTTCCACTTACCTTGCCATCCGAGTTAAGGTTATTACAAGGCCACTTCCAAAGTATATGATGACCATTTGATGCCAATGCCAAAATGCCATTTCCCTCATTGGTGTAAGTCACTCTAACTATCTGTTTATCGTAGGGAAAGTTAACGATAATTTCTCCCTAGTAGTAAATTCTAATGTGTATTTGTTTGTGCAAAATAGATCTTATTAAAACATTCATTCTCAACTTAATATTTGTAACAATCATTTAATTAATCCATGGGACCCAGTAGTAATTGTTATTTTATGATGGCATTTATGTAAAAGGGGAGTTGAGCATTATAAATAGAGCTATATTTTTAAAAGATGATATTTATCATGTTCAACTATTTTTTTAAAATTAGTGATAATACATGTAATTTTTAACAATAAAGCATTGCTCTAAAATGTCATACCTTGGTTATGTCGGGATGAGTTGGAAGCTCCAAAAATTGACAAGGGGACGACTCATAAATTTTTGGTTTGGACCTCCCATCTTCCAAGCCTTTTTTATTACCATTCTTTTACAAAAACCATGTTGAAATCAGAACAAACAGAAAAAAAAAGTTATATATATATATATAATACTTAAGCTAATAGTGAACATCGAATATACTCTTCTAAGCCTAATGTTGTTAAGGGAGGAATTAAGGATTTTTTAAAAAAAAAAAGATTTACAGAAGAAATAACTAATGATATTAGGATAGATAATATTGATTTCCCAACCATACCCTTGAAACTAATAGAATGCTGACATGCAATATCACAAAGAAGGAAATAAAGGTTGTTGTCGGGCAATGTGAGAGCAGCAAAAGTCCATGACCAGCATTGGGAGACATTGAAAAAGGAATTGATAGAAGCTGTGAAGGACTTTGAAAGAAGAGAGATAATGCCTAGGGGCTGTAATGCAGTGTTTATATCTCTTATACCTAAAATTGACTCCCATAGACCTAGATGAATACAGACCAATTTCTTTGGTAGGAAGCACATGTAAGATTATATCCAGAGTTTTAATAGGCTGAAAAGTATACTCCCTAACATAATAGATATTACTCAATCTGCATTCATCAAGGGTAAAGGATTATTGGACAGTGTTTTTGTGGCAAATGAAGTGGTGGGGAAGGCTAGATGGAAAAAAAGGAAGAAATGTGCAATAGAGAAAGTAGATTTTGAGAAAGCATATGATTCAGTTAGTTGGAATTTTATATTATATGTTGCAAAGATTGAGACTGTGAGAAATGGATAAGGTGAATAAAGGGATGTCTCGATTCATCAATAATATCAATCTTAGTCAATGGCAATCCAACTCAAGAATTCAAACCAACAAAAGATTTTAAATAAGGAGATCCTTTGACACCCTCTTCATTTATTAGTTGTTGAAGGCCTAGCTGGGATGGTTAGAAAAGATGTTAAAAATCAGATTTTAGAAGGAGTGAAAATAGGGGAAGAGGAGATTACAGTAAGTATGTTGAAGTATGTTGCAGTTTGCAGATGATACATTATTTACTTATAAGGCAGATAATAGAAATATAATGATGGTTAAAAGTATTTTTAGATGTTTTTAACTAGCGTTAAACCTTGAAGGAAACTTTCATAATAGCAAAATTGGTGGAATGGGTATATAAGAGAGTGAATTAAAGAGATTTTTACTGATTCTCAACTGCAAAATAAAATAATAAGAATACCATTCAAATACTTAGGAATGAATGTGGGAGGTAACCCAAGGAGAATATTTTTTTTGGAAACTAATCATTAATAAAATAAAAAATAGACTTACAAAGTGGGAGGGAAGACAACTATATATCTTTTGCAAGAAGAGTGTGCCTAATTAAGGTTGTAATTACAACATTACCTTTATATTACATGTCAGACGTCGACTTGTGTGAATCAACAAATCAATAAAATACAATGAAAATTTTTGTGGAGATTGGGGATGGAGGACAAAGTTGTGTCAACCTAAGAAAGAGGGTGGATTAGGGATTAAAGATATTAAACTATTCAACACAATCCTACTAGGTAAATAGAAGTGGAAACTAAGAACAAAAATGAAGAGTTATGGAAGGATATAATAGAGTCTAAGTATGGGTCATGGAGAGATCTTAATAATGCAAGATGTGGTAAGGGTGAATCTTGGTGGTAGAGAGACCTAAGGAACACTTGTGGGCCTTCACAAGAAAATTGGTTTGATATGAATGCGAAATGAAAGATTGGATCAGGAACTAGGATAAGATTCTAGGAAGATAAATGGCTTGAGGAGGAAATTATACTCACACACTCCTACCCTAGACTATATGCCAATTCATATACGAAGCAAGTGGGAATGAAACATGAGTTGGAGGAGGCGATGGTTCGAATGAGAAAAGACAAGTAATAGAACTAAAGAGAAAATTATCTACAATATCACTAAATAAGGAAAGGAATGACATTTGAATATGGGGTGGTGAAGATGATGACTGCTACATGGTTCAAGATATGTACAAGAAGTTGTATGATAAAAGTAGGAGAGAAGAAACCACGATTTTTACAGAATCATGAGCAGTAAAGGTACTACTATCGGTCCAATGTTTAGCATGGAGGGTTATGTCAAATAAAATACCTATTAAGGAACAATTAAAACACATGGGCAATAGGCTGAAAAATGAACTGTGTCTTATGTTTGGGGAGAGTAAGGAAACAACCAACCATTTGTTTTTTGGATGCAAGATAGCAACTAAAGTATGACAAATGTGTGATTTTTTTTGTAGGAGTTATGTAATGTAAACCATAACCAATTAAGAATAAATTTTAATTACTTTCACTTAATGGAACTAATAAAAAAGGAAACAACATTTGGAAGGAGATGTAGATAGCTATCATATGGAGTATATGGAAGAAAAAAACATTTTGTTTCGAAAAGCAAAGGTAGATGAAGAATATATGGCCCAAATGAGGATACGGCCATGAATAAGAAGCAACCATAAAACAACATCTTTCTTATTCTCTGATTGATATTTATGGCTTCTACATTGCATTAAAACATTGTTATAAGATGCCTACACAATTTACTTAACAAAAACCTATAGGTAGGGACTTGGATAATAGGACATTAAATTGGAGGACTACATAAAGGGCATAACTAAAGAAGACTAACAAATCTCAGAAGATCTAGTCTAAAGTGTTCTTTTTGTAGGAAAATGAATAGATAAACAAGGCTCACCCTGAAGGAAAATCTGGTAAAAATAATCGAGAACTAAAACCAATCAAATACATAGCGAGAGCAGAACATCACAGGAAGGAGGTTTGAAGAGAAAATTTTGTGAGAGAAATTTAAATTTCCAAGACCATGTTCAATTAGAGGAATTGATGAAACTTTTTTGGACATAAGTACTGTACGGACACAACACTTGGAAATAGACAAATGAAGTAGCACATTACGTTAGAAGATATCTTGTGTAATTAATCTATTATGAAGAATTATGAATATCATTTTTAGGATCAGAATATATAGGAAAATGAGTTTATAGCTCAAATGAGGATATGGTCATGGATAAAGATCAAATATAAAACATTTTTCTCATACTCTGATTGGTATTTATATGCTCTGCATTGCATGAAAACATTGTTATAAGATGCCTACACAAGTTACCTTACAAAAACTATAAGTAGACACTTGGATAATAGGACATTAAATTGGAGGATTGCATAAAGGGCATAATTAACCAAGACTAACAAATCTCAGTAATTTAGAGTATTCTTTTTGCAGGAAAATGAATAAAGAAAGAAGGCGGCTCACCTAGAAGGAAAATCTGGTAACAACTATTGAGAACTAAAACCAATCAAATACATAGTTAGAGCAAAACATCACAAGAAGGAGGTTTGAAGTGAAAAAAATTTGTGCCAGAAATTTAAATTTCCAAGGCCATGTTCGATTAGATGGAATTGATGAAACCAAGTTGGACATAAGTACTGCATAGACATAACACTTGGAAGTGGACAATGAAATAACACATTATGTATGAAGATAACTTGTGTAATTAATCTGTTATGAAGAATTATAAATATCATTATTAGGATCAGAATATATAGGAAAAGGAGCTTATGGCCCAAATGAGGATACGTCCATGAATAAGATTCCTACACAATTTACTTAACATTTTATAAGTTGTATTGCATTTCTCAGATTGGTATTTATGTCCTCTGCATTGCATTAAAACATTGTTATAAGTTGCCTACACAATTTACTTAACAAACACTATAGGTAGGGACTTGGATAATAGGATATTAAATTGGAGGACTGCATAAAGGGCATAACTAACCAGGACTAACAAATCTCAGATGATCTAGTCTAGAGTGTTCTTTTTGCAGGAAAATGAATAGAGAAAAAAGGCTCACCCAGAAGGAAAATCTGGTAAAAATAATTGAGAACTAAAATCAATCAAATCCATAGTGAGAGCAAAACATCACAGGAAGAAGGTTTGAAGTGAAAAAATTTCGTGCGAGATATTTAAATTTCCAAGACCATGTTCGATTAGATGGTATTGATGAAACCTTGTTGGACATAAGTACTGCATGGACACAACACTTGGAGATAGAAAATGAAGTAGCACGTTATGTAGGAAGATAACTTGTGTAGTTAATATGTTATGAAGAATTATGAATATCATTGTTAGAATCAGAATATATAGGAAACAGAGCTTATAACCCATATGAGGATATGGTCATGGATAAGAATCAAATATAAAACATTTTTCTCATACTCTGATTGGTATTTATATCCTCTGCATTATATTAAAACATTGTTATAAGATGCTTACACAAGTTACTTTACAAAAACTATAAGTAGGCACTTGGATAATAGGACATTAAATTGGAGGACTACATAAATGGCATAATTAACCAAGACTAACAAATCTAAGTAGTTTAGAGTATTCTTTTTTGCAGGAAAATGAATAGAGAAAGAAGGCAACTCACCTAGAAGAAAAATCTGGTAAAAACTATCAAGAACTAAAACCAATCAAATACATAACAAGAGCAGAACATACATAACGAGAGCAAAACATCACAAGAAGGAGGTTTGAAGTGAAAAAATTTTGTGCCAGAAATTTAAATTTCCAAGGGCCATGTTCGATTATATGGAATTGATGAAACCTTGTTGGACATAAGTCTTGCATGGACACAACACTTGGAAATAGACAATGAAGTAGCACATTATGTAGAAAGATAACTTGTGTAATTAATTTATTATGAAGAATTATGAATATCATTGTTAGGATCATAATATATAGGAAAAGGAGCTTATAGCCCAAATGAGGATATGGTCATGGATAAGGAGCAAATATAAAACATTTTTATTGATATTTATATCCTCTGCATTGCATTAAAATATTGTTATAAGATGCCTACACAAGTTACTTTAAAAAAACTATAAGTAGGCACTTAGATAATAGGACATTAAATTGGAGGACTGCATAAAGGCATAATTAACCAAGACTAACAAATCTCAGATGATCTAGTCTAGAGTATTCTTTTTGCAAGAGAATGAATAGATAAAGAAGGCTCACCCAGAAGGAAAATCTGGTAAAAATCATTGAGAATTAAAACTAATCAAATACATAGCGAGAGTAGAACATCGCAGGAAGGAGGTTTGAAGTGAAAAAATTATGTTCGAGAAATTTAAATTTCCAAAAGGTCATGTTCGATTATATGGTATTGATGAAATCTTGCTATTGATGAAACCTAACCTTGTTGGACATAAGTACTGCATGGACACAACACTTGAAAATAGACAATGAAGTAGCACATTATATAGAAAGATAATTTGTGTAATTAATCTGGTATGAAGAATTATGAATATCATTATCAGGATCAAAATATATAAAAAAATAAGTATTTTTGATTGCAAATGTAAAATATCATCTTATATCACGGGGATAATCTCTTTGAGAAACAATATATATAATTTTATATATTGGTTAGAATACCACAAGTGCTCTCTCACACACACACACATATATATATATATATATATATATAAAACAAAACAAATAACTTTTTATTTTCTAAAACCTTGTGTATCTTTTATATAATCAACAATGTTTAACAAAAGAAGTCCAACAAACCTCCTCTGACACCTGGTTGGGTCTTCCCTGCAGTGATAATACATTATGATCCTCCATTGTAGTTTCTAGAGAAAGGACATGGATTATTACCGTCATACACAATAATTGAAATGATTTAATTAAGCAAGAACAAATCACATACCCAGATATGCTAATGCAGCACAAAATGCTTCAAAGCCAATTAAAGCATAAGAGTTAGAATTGCGATTTGAGTTATGCTTACCAGATTGCAAGTTTTCAATTGAATCATTATTTTCTGATTGCAGAAGTGAAGGATTCGAACTGGAACTGGAAACAGGGTCCATTAAAAAGGTTTTCATGTCAGGAGCTCGAAGTGGATCTTTACGAACTTGATGTTGCCAATTCAAACTGACAAAATGAACAAACATAAATGTCTAAATCGAGAATAAAAACAAACAAACATGATTGCTATATGTGTCTATATATATATTATCAACTCTAAGTTGAAAAAAAGAGTGAAACCTTAGGTTCAGAAGATAATATAATCGCTGTTTTTTAAAGGTAGGAAACTTCAATTTTCCATGGAACTCAGGATTTCCCTCAATGAGTTTTATAATACCATCTGCAACATTTTTCCTCGCAGAATTTGTATCTTTATATGTTGCAAGTAATGCATGCTCTCTGATCAGACCCAGAAAAAAGGTTAACCTTAAAGCACATCAACTTCACATCTAAAATTAGAACACTGAAAATTGAGTTGTACCTTATATTGTTGACTGCCAAAAGCTGAGTCAATTCATTAAACAGTTCTTCATGCCCGGGAATACAAACTTTTAGATCCCTAAGGAGAATATCTAAAGCCTCACCACGATCGTGACTAATGAACGATGAAACAACACAAACATAGGATATGAAAATTATACCTAAATGAAAACTTAGGATTTCTTTGAAAATAATACGATTAGCCCAATTAGGTTTTTCTTAAATTTGTAAGACAATAGAAAGCTTACATATCCAATGCTTCAAGGTATTTTTGTTTTCTGATTTCAAAGTAAATTTTGGTTGAGTGCACGTTGTCATCTATGCTTGTAAATCTAGAAAGATAGCTCTCAGCATCATCCCATTTTCCAACAACTAACATCTTCTCAAAATGCTTCAGGTTAAAGAACAACCCACTTTCACACTCAAGCCTATGAATAGAAGAATAAAAAATTAAAGGAAACAAAATGTCAAAAGATCAATGATGAGAACAAAAACCAGAACTGAATTTATATACAGAGGGTGACCCACATGTGTGCAGTTTCCTTCAATCCCTCTTCTCTGAGAAATTTTATGGTTAAGAAAACAAGATCTTTATTTAGTAGAGCAGAGTTCTCCATTACCAACCTGTTTCTTTTGTATTATCAATCCTGCATCATAATTATATAAAAATCAAAACTTTTATCGAAATCATGATAATTGTCCCATTCAAATACTCAGAACAGTCTTTTTATTGAAATGGCAAACTGAATGACAGTAGAAAGCTTGCATGCACTAAAAGATGAAAGAAAAAAATTTGGCACCGAAAGGGATCGGAAATGAAACACAAAGAAAGGTGCAAGGGTTCACCCAAACTCAACCCAAAGGAGAAAAAAAAAGATGAAAATTAGGAAGAAAACATGAGAAGGTTTTATCTTACTGGGAAAATAAACCTTTGTGTAAGAAATGTTGGCCTAACCACTGAGGTTAATATATAAGAATCAGTGTCGTGGACAAGAAGGAAAATACTCACCAGAACTTATCTCATCTAGTATGATAAGCTCAATGACTTATCTATCTCTGAAGTGTCTCAGCAGGTGGGGACCACGTGAACACACGGTTTTTCCCATAACAGCTACCTTAAACACCTACGCGGTGTTCGCCTGATAACAGTGTTTGCAGTCATTTGAAGTGATGAATTTGTGGATTACAATGTGTTCTTTTCGATAGATGTGCAGTGATTTGAAATCATGGATTTGTGGGATGATATCATTATCTTATTTTTGCTAATAAGCTATGATTTGAGAGGAATATGAGACATTTTATCATTATAACCTTGTAGCATGTGTGTGAATAGTGAAAGATGTTTGTGTGTGTGAGTGAACTCGTGTGGGGTGTGGAAAGAGTGGGTGGTGTGTGTGAGTGAGAGTACCCGGTTACATAAATGATTTTATGTTTGTTCGTTTGTGCACCGGTTACATCATTAGTGCGGTAATATATGTGACACTGGTTATGTAATCGATGTTAGTGTTGTGAGCGAGTGACACTGGATTATGTAATCGGTATTGTGTGTTTGCATGATAATTATTTTTCTCATTCATACAAAATTATATTTATTTATTTTAACATTTTATTTAATTTTTTATTTTTTTTTAAATTCGTATTATTTAATTTTAATTATTTTTATAACATCAAATTACAAAATCATTCTATTTTTTCATTTTGGTAACTTTGAAATTCTATCTATTTTCACATTTTTTTTTATTTATCACACAATCAACTCTCACTAACTTTTACAAAAATTTTCTCCAAATTTACTCATTTTACCTTCTAAATCTACTAAAATACACATATCTCTATCTCCTTAAATTTACACAAATTCATCTTCAAACTCTCTCTCATATCCATACATACAAAGGAATACAACCTTAATAAAATTTCACAATATTTTATTTATATAATTAATGTAAGTGAAAGGAAGTTACAGACTTTAAAAAAGTTATTTCTCATTTCAATTATGTAGTGCTTATTAAATTAAAAGTATAAAAATTTGAATGAAAGAAGAATTGATTTTTTTATATATCAAATTAGCGTATATTATATATATATATATATATATATATATATATATATAATAGTACTTTTTTATATTTAGTTATGTAGTCAAGTTTAAAACTCACAAACCTTTAAAATTAAAACTGATTTTATTTTCAACAATCTCACTTATTTAAAAATAATTATAACAGGCTTCCTTTTAAATGTTCCTACTTCAAAAATATTTTTATGTGTACATTTTGACCCATGTTTATAATTTTGATTACAAAAATGTATTAAATTTATTTATTTTTATGAAATAAAAAACATTAAACAAACTTAACTAAAATTCTTAATTTATGCAAACTTAGTAGTATTTTAATATAGATCTTACTTAAATATTTGAAAATTGTTTTTATTAAATTGTTTTTAATGATTAAAAAGTTGTTAGTTACTGTAATGATAAATTTATATATCAATTTACAAATAAAAAATTATTGATTATTAAAAAAGTCACCATTATGAATAAAAAAAATATAATTGGTCATTAATTAATTAAAAACTAATTTAAAAATTAACTTCTTTTTGTAAAATAAATTTTGATAGCTTATATTTAATAAAAACTAATTTAAAAATTAACTTCTTTTTGTAAAAAAAATTTGATAGCTTATATTTAATAATCAATTTTCTTGGTAGCTAAATTTTAAAAACTAATCCAGAAATCAATTATAAATTTTTATTAATAATAATGACTATTTTAGTAACCAATAAATTTTTATTTTATAAATTAATATCTAATTTGATCACTATAGTTACTAACAATTTCTAGTCACTAAAATTAATTATTAATCACATTTACTTATAGTATGTATATAAAATATATATTAAAAAATATTTTTATTTATATTTAAGTCTCCTGCATTTATTATTTAGATTCACGGTAGTTTTTAAAGTAATTATTACAATTTATTATAATTTATTATAAAACGGGATGTCAAACTGTCTTACACCATAACTTCTTATCTTTAATTCATAATTTAATAAAAGTTTCAAAATCTTTAATAGTCATGAACTATTTATTCTATTAAAATTAACTAGTTCATTAATTTTCACAAAAGAAAAATTATATAACTAAATAGTTCATTAAATGGTTGTACAATTACAATTGTACATTTATTATTATTCATTACATTACATTTATTAGTATATTTATTTATTGAAGATATATTAATCAAAGATAATTATTATTTTTAACATTTTATGGTATGCTATAACTTTTTGTCGTAACTAGTCAGAAACTAATATTGTCCCAGAAATATTTCATTTTATCCTTAAATAAAATGTAGAATAAAAATATATTAAATAAATCATAGGTATAGTAACAACGGATGTGTTATTGTATTAATATGAACAAATTAAAGATATAATATTATTTACATTAATAAAATAAAATATCTCATCAAAATATTATTAAAATTACTAGGCCATACGTTAACAAGTCATTACCATTTTAGCTTTTCCCATCAATTTGAATCCAATCTTAATTTTACTTAATAATTCAAGACAGTTTTTGCAACTATGAAATACTCCAACTCTTTTACCAAAGTAAATTTTTTAGGAAATTATTCATGAAATTAAAAATGCAATTTATGAATCTTTCTAAAACCCTAATATTTGAATCATTCAGTAACACTCCAATCAAACAAATTAAGCTCTCTTCTTCGATCTTCCACCTTAAACCTTTTGGTTCATGTGCAGATGAATGAGATGATCATAACAAGTTTGATACTGTGACGTTGTGTGAGAGAGATTGAAACGTTTTATTTTGTTTTGGCATGTTATAATGTTAAAAAAATTGTAACGCCTTATAATAAAAGAGATGTCTAATTTAATATTTAATAAAGTGATTGTTACAACGTATGAAAAATATATTTAAATTTAATATTTATTAAAATGATTGTTATAAATTATGAAAAATATATCTAAATTTAATATTTATTAAAATGATTCTCATAACATAATAATATTGTTGCATCTAGGGACGACAACTTGGATCGGGTACAGATAATGTCTATTATGCAGTCCGATTTGCAAAAAAGAATAAATAAATATCTGCTACTCGTTTGTTTACTTGTCGGATACTCATTTGAAAGATTAGATATTTTAAAACCCGTGAACACCCATGAATATTCGTGAATATTTATATAATTTTTTATAATAAAATTTAAAGAAAATCAAAAAATAAAATATAAATTGTATTAAATATAAATTAAATTTAAATTTAATTTAATCTAATCTAATAAAATATAAATTAAATTTTAATTTTAATTAAATTTAACTTAATAAAACATAAACTAAATTTTAATTTTAATTTTTTACAATTAACAGATACCTTCCAGTATGGATAGTATGATATCCTCACCTGACCCATTTATAAACAAGTATTAAAATATCCACTACATGTTACTCGCAGATAACCAAATATCAACTCTCCGTTACAAATTTTATCCGTAAATATTCACCGACACGAATATTTTTATTATCCCTAATTACATAATGTATTTAAATCTCTTATTTTAAATATATGCATTTAATAGTACAAAAGTTGAAGAGATAAAATAAAAGGTCTTGTTAATATGTTATTAAAGTTAGAAAACTTTATTACATTTGTTATAGTGTTTCTTAAAGATCCTTAAATAACACTTAAAAATTGAAATTTTATTTAATTTAATCCATGTATTATTTTTTATTCTCAATTTCGAATGAAAATTTGTCTATATTTTTATTTCTTTTATTTTAATTGATTAAATTGTTTTTCAAGATACTTTAAATTAATATGTTAAGTTTAAGGTCATAAAATATATATATATATATATATATATATATATATATATAATTATAATTTTGTTATAAAGAAAATTCTAAAATGTTTATATCTTAAGATACAAATCAAAATTATAATTTGAATGAACGGAATGATAAAAAATATATTCAAATTAAATAATAATTATAATATATGAAAATAGTATTTATTTTTAAAATATTAACTTTACTTTTTCTTTGTCTCATCAATTTATTTTTGTTTGAGTGTTTTTCACATGTCTGTCTGATTAGAGGGAAAAGAAAGGTTGGAAGAGAGGTATTTGTGAATTTGGACACAACTATTACATGGTGAGACTGCATGATTAGTAGACGTTCTTATCAGTTATTAAGTAGTAGGCCCTCAGACTTATCTTTTGTCGAAATACTCTCAATACTGATCTCTAGTGTAATTTTCCTGTTAGACAATTAAATGTTTTAATAAACAAAAAAAAAATATTGTGTATAGATTAAAATAAATTGCATAAAAATTCTATCAAATGATAGTTTTACCTTATAGAAAATTAGTTTAACTATATTTAAAAAAAAAAAAAAACTCATAAAAATGCTCGATATCCTTATATATAGCATATCCTTGTGTGATGACTGATTTATTTTTTCAATATTGCTTTATATAAAGTTAATAAGTAAACCATTTTCAATCAATTTTTTCTTTTTCTTTTCCATCTTATTCACATTTGTATACCTTTAATGTTAATTTAATATTAAAGTTTTATAATTTTATTACTTCAGCGAGTTCTTAAAATTCGAAGCACCCAAAATACCACCTAATGAAATTATACACTAAAAATAAATAATTCTGCATGTGAATCATATAATAATGTTATATTTTGTCAATTTAACAGGAAAAATCTTTAATATAATTTTTCTTAAATATTATAAAAATCAATAAACTTATCATCTATTACAGTGTTATAAAAATTTTATACTGTATCCAGAATATATATATATATATATATATTCTAAAAGTTTTAAAACGATTATATTTACATTTGGAAAGTAAGCTCCTTATTGGAAAAACAAATTTCATTCCACGGTTTAAGCAAAAGAAATTATTCAAATTTCGTTTTATGAATAAAAAATATTCCAATTTATATTTGAGTCTCCCGCATTTATTATTTGGAGTCAGTAGTTTTTCAAGTAATTATTATAATTTATTGTAAAACAGATGTCATCATAACTTCTTCTTTTTAATTCATGATTTAATAAAATTTCAAAAATGTTTAATAGTCATGAACTATTTATTCTATTAAAATTAACTAGTTCATTAATTTTTATAATAAAAACAATTATATAACTAAATAGTTCATTAAATGCAATGTACAATTACAATTGTACATTTATTATTATTCATTGCATTACATTTATTAGTATATTTATATCTTGAATATATTACTGAAAAGATAATTATTACATTTAACATTTTATGGCATGCTATATTTTTTTGTCATGTTAACTAGTCAGAAACTAATATTGTCCCACAAATTTTCGCACAGGAAGACATATAATTTGAGAAAAACATAATTGACAGAGAAATACTAAATTTTATTCATAAATAAAATTTACAATAAAAATACATTAAATAAATCACAGATATAGTAACGACGGATGTGTTTTTGAATTAATATGAACAAATTAAAGATATAATACTCTTTTACAATAATAAAATAGAATATTCTGTCAAAATATTATTAAAATTAATAGGCCATTAATTAACAAGTTATTACCATTTTAGCTTTTTCCATCGATTTGAACCCAATTTTAACTTTACTTGATAATTCAAGACAGTTTTTCCAATTTTGAAACACTACAACTGATATGACAAACAAACTCGTTCCCGTGGATATTGCCTGAACCTGTCCCCGTTTTGACGGGGAATTCCCGCATTGATTGGGTATGGGTATGGGGAATCCCCGACTTTTTCAATACATATCCCCGCCATAATATCCGTCCCCGTTTAAATTATTAAAATATTCACAATTAATTAAGTAACCATATATATATGTGTATTATTTATTTATTTCTTCTAATTATTTGGTTTGTCATGAAACTCATTCGCATTTCAATTATATTTTTCATCTTATCATAACTTTTATGTAATTATGTGAAAAAGATGTATGTCAATTAAATTTTTTTTATGTCTCATATTTGAATATTTCTATTTTTTTTAATATTTTTATTTATTGTATATTTTTCTTTTACATGAGAATGTTTAATACTCTCGATGTAAGTATTTAATATTTATGTCTCGTATTTGAATATTTCTATTATTTTTTAATATTTTTATTTATTGTATATTTTCCTTTTCACATGAAAATGTTTAATACTCTCAATGTAAGTATTTAATAGTACAAACATTTCGTTTATTAGGTAATATAAAAAAAATCATTTACTTATTATTATTAGTTTTTGTTTCATTTGAAGAACACTTTTGTTTCACTAAAATTTCTCAACCATTGAGTATATATGTTGATATTTAAAAAGTTTTCTTATATCTCTAAGATATTTTTCAACTTATCATACCCTTAATTTTACATTTGTTTTTCTTTGTGTGATTTCTTTCAATAGTCTCTCAAATTGTTTGTAAACATTGGTTAAATTTTTAATATTTTTATTTATTGTTTATTTTCATTATGTAGAAAACTATTTTGATATATTTTATCTAATTTTTTTTATTTTCTAACTCATTATCAATTATACTGTAATTTTTTCACTATAATTGTATAAATAAATTTTATTTACTACAATATAAAAATCTAATGTAATTGTCATGAATATTTTTTTATCATCATCCAGCATAATTGAAGTTCAAAAGATATAAGATCTATGTTAAAATTTTATTATTATGATTATTATTTGTTCTTTGTATCATTTTGATCAAGTATTATTACTTTTATTAGTGTATAAAAAAGAGATTCATTAGAATTTAAAAGATTGAAGTAAACAAAAATTTAAAATATATTTTAATTTGAATACTTGTTTTCCTTTTATATTTTTAAATTTTATCAACTAGGTTTCATTAATGTTTGCAAATTTAATAAATGTGTTGGTTCTCATAAAATTTTATTTGGTATTATAATTTAAAATATAAACAATTATAATTTATTTTAAACTTTTATTATGATTATTATTTGTTCTTTGTATCATTTTGATTATGTATTATAACTTTTATTAGTGTATAAAAAAGAGATGCATTAGAATTTAAAAGATTGAAGTAAAAAAACATTTAAAATATATTTTAATTTGAATATTTGTTTCCTTTTCTATTTTTTAAAAAATATTTTTAAATTTTATCAACTAGGTTTCATTAATGTTTGTAAATTTAATAAATGTGTTCATTCTCATGAAATTTTATTTGGTATTATAATCTAAAATGTAAAAAATTATAATTTATTTTAAACTTTTATTATGATTATTATTTGTTCTTTGTATCATTTTGATCAAATGATGTATTATAAATTTTATTAGTGTATAAAAAAGAGACTTATTAGAATTTAAAAGATTGAAGTAAATAAACATTTAAAATATATTTTAATTTGATTTTTTTTTTAAAAAAAAAAATATTTTTTATATTTTATCAACTATGTTTCATTATATTTGAAAATTTAATAATTATTTTGTTTTTCATGAAATTTTATTTGGTATTATAATCTAAAATATAAACAATTATAATTTATTTTAAAGTATTTGATATCGAAGAAATAATCATCCTTCTAATATTGAATATTTGATAATATTATGTTTCCTTTACCATAATTTTTTATTATTTTATAAAAATTATTTAAAATTAATATTGAAGTAGTAAGAAAATGGGTATGGGTATGAGTATGGGTACGAGATTATACTCGTTACCCGGTGGAAATGGGGATGGGATAAAAGTTTGATACTCGTTGAGTTTGGATATGGGAATGGGATGAATTTTTTTTACGGCAATGGGTATGAGATAGCGAAACTCGTCCCCATCCCGCCCCGTTGCCATCCCTAACTACAACTCTTCTACCAAAGTAAAATTTCAGGAAATTTCTCATAAAATTAAAAATGCAATTTATGAATCTCTAAAACCCTAATATTTGAATCATTCAATAAGACTCCAATCAAACAAATTAAGCTCTCTTCTTCAATTTTTCACTAAAATATATATTTAATAAAATGATTGTTATAACGTGTGAAAAAAAATATAAATTTAATATTTATTAAAATGATTGTTATAACATGATGATACCAACTTAAATGCCTTATTATAAATATATGCATTTATTATAGTGTAAAAGTAAAAGAGGTAAAATAAAAGGTCTTGTAAATATATTATTAAACTTAGAAAATTTTATTGTGTTTTTTAATTTTTTTTAAAGAACCTTAGATAACACTTAAAAAAAACTGAAATTTAATTTTAATTTAATCCATGTATTATTTTTTATTCTCAATTTTGAATGAAAAATTGTCTATATATATTTTTATTTTAATTAATTAAATTGTTTTTCAACATACTTTAAATTAATATGTTAATTTTAAGGTTTAATAATATATATATATAATTAAATTTTAATTTTTCTATAAAGAAAAAATATAAATGTTTATATCTTAAGATTCGAATCAAACTTATAATTCGAATAAACTGAAGGATCCAAAATGTATTCAAATTAAATAATAACTATAATTATATGAAAATAATATTTATTTTAAAACATTAACTTTACTTTGCAATCAAATTTTATGTTTGCCTCTTTCTATAACTTATTTCTTTTTCTCATCAATTTATTTTTGTTTGAGTGTTTTTCACATTCGCTGGTGAGAGGGTGGTATTTGTGAATTTGGACACAACTGTCAGGTGGTGGGACTGCATGATAAGTAGCCTTCCTTATCTTATTATTAAGTGATAGACAATCTACTTATCTTTCCTTACTCCTCTCTGTGTATTTCTTCTGTGGGAGGTGTGCTTTCTTGTCTATCTATTATATATATTTTAAATAAACAATAAAATTTATTTTTCACACATTAAAATTAACTTATATATAAATCAAAACAAATTATGTAATTATTTTTATCAAATGATAGTTTTACTTTATAAAAAACTAATTTAAATATTTTTTTTTTAAAAAAATTCTCATAAAAATGTTTAGTTAGGTTAAAACATATTTTTGTTTCGTGACATATCCTTATATATCGTATAAATAATATACTTCTATATATTGACGGAGCGATGATCGAACATGAACAATCGATCATTTTAACCGATGATAGATTGATAAGTGTGTTGTAAAACATGTTACTAATTAAGTTTACCAGTAATTGATTTATGGTTAAGTCAATCTTAATTAAAAGTTCAAATATCAAATTATAAGTTCAATGTATGGTGGTTAATCACTTAATTACATATCTATTATACACTAACTTATTTAACCCATTAAATTTAAATTGACTTTAGTACCAAGAGTATAAATAAATTATACACGAAGAAAAAAATATTGCATTTGGTAGATGAGAAAATTGTTTTAAGTGGATGTTGGGCCTTATATCCAAAACACTTTCCATTTTGTTTTTTCCAATCTTGGCTTTATATAGAGTTAATGGGTAAACCAATTTTAATCAATTTTTCTTTTTCACCTTTGTATACTTTCATGATCATTTGATATTAAATTACCGAAAATATGACCTAATGAAATTATAAACCAAAAATAATTCTGCATGTGAATCATATAATAGAATGTTATATTTTGTCAATCCAACAGGCAAAATCTTTAATACAATTTTTAAAAATATTATAAAAATCAATAAACCTATCATTCATTGCACTGTTATAAAAATGTATACTGTCAGTCACATATATTATTTATTCTAAAAGTTTAAAACAATTATATTGACATTGGGAAAGTAAGCTCTTGCTGGAAAAGCAAATTTCATTTAACCTTTTAAGCAAAAGAAATCCTTCTAAATTCGTTTTATAAATAATAATTTTCAAAATAATTATGCTAGTATTTCACTCTTAGGTGGCATACTTATCATAATACACTCTATAATGAAGAGAAGAAATAAATTTAGCTAGAAGATTTATTTTTTAAAGCTTTCATGTTCCAAAGACTTTTTCTTTTCTCTCTTTAATTAAACAATACAAATGCATCATTATCTATATTTCCTTTTTTGTTTTCTCCTTCCTTCCAAAAATGCCACAAGAGTTATTTTTGAATCACCCATGTTCATCCACACACACACACACAACGTTTTCTTGTGATCTAGGGATCCATTTCACTATTAGCATAAACAAAGATAAAAAATGAAAAAAAAAAAAACTGAAAAATTTACACAAAAGAAGGCTTTCTCAATATGAAGCCAAAGGTACTTCAGTGATTCTGCGATAAGTTATTTCAATATTAATATGAAAGTGTTGCAACTATGAATCAAGAATATTCTAAGGGGTTAAAAGCCCGATAAATAAGAAAATTAATTCAATATTGCAGATCCATATTTTTAAGGCACCAGGAATTCAGAAGGGAAGCCTTTACCATAGTGAGGAAAGTTGATAGCTTGATACAGCAGTGGCATCCCTTACAATGAATTTCCATATACATTTATCAGTTTTGGTTTGGATATGTTGAAGAAGTGAAGGACTAGAGGAGATGTTGAAGTGGAAGAGGAATGGTAGGCCTCCAAGTTGTGCCATCTGGACTGTCCATAAGAGTAATACCAAGAATAGCTAAATCCTTCCTAATTGCATCTGATTTAGCGTAGTCCTTTTCTATTCTAGCAACAGCCCGTTCTTCAATTTTCTCCAACACTTTCTCTTCTGTCAAGTTTGCACGCTTTAAAGCTTTTTCCTTAAGCTGCTGCAAAACCTGCACCATGTAACAATACTTATTGACCATTTGCCAGAATAATATGAATTATGTTATGCAAACAGATACCAGAGAAACAGAATCTCAAACCTATTCATATTTAATACCATTAGATTTACCTCTGGATTTATGCAAGCTCATTGTAGGTATCTATATAAAACACAACAAATGTTTCATAAAAATATACAGAATCATTACGGAGAATTTGTAGCAGTCCATAGTTATAGCAGCTTAAGACTGGGTGGAAGTATTAATCTTGATATTAATCCGATGGCCAATAATGCAGGGGTACCACAAAAGAATGTCTACAAAAATCTCCATTTAAACACTATGCCAGAATTGAACGGGAGTTAAAGATTTAGAAAAAAAATAAAAATGAAAGGGTTCAATGAATTGACCAGAAATAATAAAACCCGTAAAAAAAGATTGTTAAAAGAGTCCAAAAATAACAATGACACCCCAGAAAGATAACCGATAAAGGAATAAAAAACTTCTATTCAATGGAATTTCTGTTAATTACACATAAATCAGTGATTGTTCTCCCAATAAAATTGATGGGTGGGTATGATATCATACCTCACGTGCCAAAAAAAAGAAACAATAGAAAACAGTGACATAAAGAAAAATGTATTCATACCTCAGAGTAACTTGCAGGCATTAGTCCTAAAACAGTAAGAACATCCCCAATGCTCTTCTCTAAAGCTGCAAGTGACTCTATTCGAAATTGTTGTTTTTTCCCCTGCATGATTATGAACTTGGAATGTTATAAACAGTATTTAATTCAAATACTTTACTTGCTTATGTGCCAAGCATTAAAGAATATCATCCCCAAGACAAAGTTTCAAAGATGCATTTCTAGCACAGAAACTCAGAAGATCTGCACAAAACCCTTTTATTGATCCTTTGCAAAGATTAGGTTATTGGCATCATGTAACACTTAGCAAGTAAACAACTTGAAATATAGGTTTGCTTGAAGCAAGGTTGATTGTTAGATACAAGTATGACCAAAACCAGAGATTTGATAGACTGATATTAACCTAAAAAACCAAAATTGCACACCAACAATAAGATGTATTAATGTTAAAGTTGTTCATTTCCAAACCTTGAGCTCTTTTAAAACCATTACTAAACCATAATTACATAATAACTTTAGCTATAAACGAGAAAATGCCATACCTTGCGGGTATGCAGCAAATCATTAATTGATTTTAAGGGATCAGACATTCCAGCCAATACAACTGGAGTGTGAAGATCATCCGACATTGAGGTCAGAAAAACATCCTGGAACTTATCAATAATATTCAATGTATCTGGTGGGATGGAATCTTTTCTAGTTGTCTGATCATGCTGATTCAATAAGCTTTTGCATTCGTGTAATGTCTGCAAACACACAAAACATTCAAGATAGTTCACATAACATACATGCTGACACAATAAAGAAGCAAGCCTATTTAAGAACACCCAGCGGGCAAATGCATAGTAATACCTCGTATATATAAAAGATACGGTCTGAAGCACTTTCAAGTTGTACATTTGAGTAGTTCACAGGAGATCGATAATGGGCACTCATCAAAAAATATCTCAAAGCCAGAGGATGGTAAATGTCTATAACCTGATTAAACAATATTCATGGCATCAAAATGCAACCCTTTGAATGGTAACCATCAACAAATAAAAATTGTAGGTCCTTCATCATAGACTAAATAGTTCTTGTCTAATAAAAAGACAATATACTTAAGTAGGATAAGTTTAAACCATCAGGGATGAGTCACCTGACGTATTGTGAAAAAATTTCCCAAAGATTTTGACATCTTCACAGAATCAATGGTAACAAAACCATTATGCATCCATACGCTTATATCACTTTTATTACAAGCAGCACAACTTTGAGCAATTTCATTCTCATGGTGAGGAAACACAAGATCAATTCCTCCACCGTGGATGTCAAAAGAGTAACCAAGATAAGCTGCACTCATGGCACTGCACTCAATATGCCACCCAGGTCTTCCAGGACCCCAGGGACTTTCCCAAAATGGCTCCCCAGGCTTTGAAGACTGCAAAATAGCATTGGAAATTCACAATAAGTTCCAAACTAAATTAAGATTTCAATAATTTAATAATCATTGATTTGTAATATATAAGATCAACATATTTAACAGATAATGTTATCAATATTTGTCAATTGTCACTGATATATTATACCTTCCACAGAGCAAAATCAGCAGGATTTTTCTTCCTTAAGTCAACTGCAACCCTCTCACCAGCTCGGTTATCTTCTAGATCTCGACTGGATAGTTTCCCATATTCTGGAAATTTTTCTACATTAAAGTATACATCCCCATCAACAACGTAGGCATACCCATTATTAAGAATCTGTCAACAAGCATGTTAACTGATCAATAGTGAAGCAAATCAACATTGTATTTCTTAACCAGAAAACAAAATAGAGTTTTCTAATGAACTATGAAGAGAAGCATTTCATCTACCAATAACGTATCTAAGTAAGGTTGTGTAGAAATGGAATATGAATAAACAGTCTAAAATTTGTATGTCTTCTAGTATCCATTTTAATGACACAGTAAATGGAGAGTATCAGTACCTTCTCAATCATATCAATGATTTGGGGCATGTGCTCCGAGACCTTTGGTTCCACAGAGGGAGGCAGACAATTAAGAGTTATCATGTCTCGACAGAATTCTTCACAATAGCGCCGGCTCAAACTGATTGGATCTTCTCCTAACTCTTTCGCTCTAGCAATTATCTACATATTGAAAAGTGCAGACTAAGATCCTGTAATACCAATTAAAAAACAGTGGGTACTTTGCATTTTTAACAAATGGATATAATCAAAACTCAAAACTTGTCTACAAATTCTTAAGGTCTAAACTCTAAACGATTAAGAACTACTGTTTAAGGGTAACAACTAACAACTGAATGACCAAGAGCCACGTAAAAGGTTTTGTTTGGATAAACTCCTGTATAAGTGTTTTTATGACAAGAAAAGGAAAAAGGTAAAATAAATTGAGATTCTCTCATGAGTTAAAATCATTTCTACATACTCAACTTTTGTACAAGCTATCTCATTTACCTTCTCCAACAGCTAAGATACATAAGTGGATAACTTTTGAGAGAAACCCAATTCATTATACCTTTTTATTTACCTTTCCTATAAGTAATGACGAAAAGAAGTTGACCTAAACAAGACCTAGTTCAAACCCACGACAAACTCCCCACCCACCTCATTACCATCCTCTACTAAGAGCAAATTCAGGCTTAGATGCAAAAATATCATCTCGAAGATTTTCATCCCTTCTTTATCTGCTAGTTATTAATATTTTGAACAAGCCAAAAGCTAAACACCTTAACCTAATGAAAACAAAGGCACAAACAGTAAAGCTATTAAAACAAAGCTGAAAGACGCGTCACTAAATAACGAATAAAATTGCCTTAAGAACGCCAACTTGTGTATTATGAAGATATTAGACATGAGACAACAAAGAACCATAAATTTTTTTTTTTTTCTTAATGAGAAAGTGCCAAGGAGGCATAGAAAAAAGGAAATAGACACTCACTCACTGACCTTGTCATCAACGTCAGTAAAATTGCGAACATAACAGACTTCAAATCCCAGATGCTTAAAGTATCTGCCTAATTGTCAAGCAGAGAAAACCAATTAGTGCCAATACGAAAAGGGGGTACAATTGAATTAAGCGTGTGCGAAGAGAAGAGAGAAACCTGTAAAGAAGGTCGAAATTGATATACACGCGTGCATGTCCAATATGGCTGAGATCGTAGGCGGTGACGCCGCACACGTACATTCCCACTTTGGATTCCACTTTGGGTTTGAAGAGTTGTTTTGTTTTACTCATGGTGTTGTGCAGCCATACCTCCGGCGAAGGTTTCTTCAGGGTGAAACCCTGGGCGCCGGATTTGCCGCAATCCTTCTCCGCCGTGAACGGCGGAGACGAGCAGGCGCAGAAGGACGGCGGGCTCTTCTTCCTGAAGATGGCGGCGTGGGGTGTGGATGGAGCGGAGCGAGGAAAAAGCGTAGAGAAGAAGGGTCTGTAGCACTTAAGAAGAGAGACGGTACCCATTTTTGCAGCTTCTCTTTTGCGCTCTCTCTGATATGAGTTATCAACAATCAACTTTCAGTTACCGGGTTCACTCGGACGAGCTCATGCTTTAAGGTTGTCGTTTATCGATTTATACATATAGCCAACAGGGTATCAACTTAGAAGGAAAAAGAACAAATTTTAAAAACTTAAAGGACTCAACTCTTCCTTTCTTTCTTCTTTATTGGAGATTTCCTCTTATTTTAACCTTGATTTAGTATACAAATTGTATTTAAAGTATTGCTTCGAAATTAAATGATTTGTATACTTTGGAGATTTAGAAATAACTAAAAGCAACATTATTCTAATTTTATGATTTCTACTTTTTTTTTTTCTCTTAAGGGAGGGATGCTTTGTAATTTTTTCGAAAGTCTGAAACTAAAAAAGTGTATTTTACACGTCGGTTTAGTTTTAAAAAGATATTATTTATAGGAAATAAGTTTTTCACAATAACATTCTTATATAAGACATGAGAAACTAACTTAAAAAAAAAGTTAAATTTTATTGGAAAATAGTATAATACTTTTTATTAAATTTAAATGGTAACAAATTTAGGATTTTTTTTATGAAAATAGCATATCACTATTCTATTTCTAAACATTTTCTATAACATTTTTGGAAATTTCTTTTACTGGCCAAATAAATGTATATTATTTCTAAGAATTATAATTATCAGGATTGGTTCTCGAAGATTAACACACACAAAAATCCTACCAATAAATCACCTTAAATTTTGTTCTTTTTATTCCGTTCTTAATAACAAAAAAAAAAAGTGAACGAAAAACTAATATCTCACATCTAAAGGAAACGATTGAAATTTGTTGGGAAAGGTTCAGTAATATCATAAATATATATATATATATATATATATATATATATATATATATATATATATATATATATATATATGACAAGAATATTTATATTCACAGTGGATAATTGATAACCACACGTATTTTTGTTATTTGTAAATAGTGAATATTTTAATATCATTATTGATACAATATTCCGCAAATGCTTAAAAAAATTAAACTTAAAATTTAATTTAAGTTTTATTAAGTTAATTAATTTATATTTTATTTATTTTATAATTTTATTTAAATCATTTTAAATATATATATATATATGAAACAAAACAAATAATTATTTATTTTCATTTTATTACCCAAATATATCAATTATTTTAAATTTGTGAGCATTTTAGGATAAATCTATTTTATGAGAAATTTCAATTTAATAACTAAATTGATAAAATTTACTCACGATTTGGTAAAGGTAATGTTTTATCCATTTTGACAGCATTTGTTCAATCTTATCTAGGCATTTTAAATTATTTTACCACCATTTTAATTATTTTTAAAACATTTTATCACCTAGATAATGTTTACAAAATTTTTATTTAGTACTCGACAAGATTAATAGAATTACCATCAATCCCAATTATTTGCATAAACCACGAACAGTTAGCTCCATTACAGTTCATCCTTGACAAACGTCTGGATGAATTAAAAAATAAATAAAATTGTACATAAATTATAATACTCTTTTGGTATAAGAGTAATTATTAAAAAAAATTAATTTCTCTCTATATATATCCGAAACCCACTCTTACTTTTTCAATTATTAAGCCTATTTTAAAATCTGGAAGCTTAAATGGTATCAATTTAAATATGAACCCATTTGTTTATATTCTCCTCATAACTATCAAAATCCCAAATTTCAAAATCAAATTACAAATAACAAAAAGAGAAGGCAAAAACATACATCGTAGAAGGCAATACAGCCAAAACAGATTATAAATCAATTTTCTTTTTCAAGAAAAACGACCAAAAGTGGAAATTAAGAGCTTCTACAAGTAGACCAAAACAGCCAAATATTACTGAATGGTTATCAACATTCACAAGAAAATGGGAAGAGTTACGTAGAGCCCTACTCCTGAGCGTTCAAACCAAACGTATAAATCACTACCAGAAATTTCAAATTTTAGCTAATCCACAACATAAATCATCGAAAGATTTCTCAGAGTACCAATTTGTCATGAGAAAAGTCCCCAATAATCAGAAGTCATATGTCTTCAGCTCGTGCTTGAGGCAACCAACTTGCTCACCAGCTTTCCATTACTCATATATGCCTAGTTGCTTCTTGCGGCACCGGGTAACAAGCTTGCTAACGATGGAACTCCTTGATTTCTCATTTCTTCTTGTGCACGCCTCATTTCTTCTGGATCTGTTTCCACAGAAATACAATGAGGCTATCAGCACAATTTATGCAAAATGTAGCACAATATCCGGCATTTTAGGTTCATATAACTAACACACGAAAAACTACCATTCGGCAGATTGCCTATGAAACAAGTAAAGCAATTCACAACATCAAAAGTAAAGTTGCACAAGATTTTCGAGATTTTCCCCATTTCATCTGGGTTTTGACCAAAATGGAGTTAATGATTAGTTAACAAGTTTTTTCCTGAGAAACTCGTCAAGTTTGATAATCATGCAAGAACAAGTTAGTAGAAGCCCAAAAAGGGAGAAGCATAATTCATAGCTGAAACCTTTTAATAGTACACAACGTATTCACATAAAATACCATAGCGGTGGAACGTTGCAAAGTATTCAGTTATGACTCAGTAATACAGTAAAATTAGGGGAGAAAGATAAAAAGATAGAAGGAGGTTCAGATATTTCAACTTGATTTTTATATTTTGACGTTGCCAAGCAACAATAATATCGGCTACGAGATAGGATTAGTCCCAAACTTCTCCAGAAGGAAATAAAACATTTCACCCATACAAAGCAAGAACATCAATATATGCAAAAAAAAGAGACTCAAAAATTGAAAAAAAGTTAGCAGATAAATTATTAAAAGCATACCCATGTTCTCCATCAATTTGGGCATGAGGAAGACAACAATTAGCATAAATCCAACCATCAGACCCATTGGACTTTTCACAACGGACATAATGGAGAATGGCTCCCTAACCTGTAGCAAGACAAGATAACACCATGCAGACATTTAGATGATAAATTGAAGGAATGGGAAGGGGAACAGGCAAACAAAAACAGAGACTTTGCAGTCTAAACCAACCTCGTAATATTGTTCATCCCTTAATGGCTCTAAGACAAACTCACTAAGTCCCCTCCTATTCTCTGTCAGTGCCGCCTGAATTTTGCCATGGTGTCTAGCACTTATATCAACTCGTACCTTTTTTTAATGAACATAACAATTTAAGAAATGAGCATACATTAAAAAAAAATGTATTTGGGGAAAAGAATTGAGATATAATTTTCAGGTTGAGCATTCACCGGAGAAAAGAAATAACCTATTGCAGCTACTTCAATTAGATGTGTCCCTGCAGGAACATTGTGGCTTAAAGCATACACGTTAAGGAATTAGATCATCTCTTAACATGATTTGCCAGCATTAATTACAATAACTTAATAAAATCAAGAACAAGAAGATGAGGAGAGATAGAATTTAATAGGGTTTAACATCCCAAAAACATCCATCATGCAAATTAAGAAGAAGTGGAAATTAAGTTGTAAATCAAAAAGGATACAATGAGAAATATCCATCAGGCCTCAGAAAAGTAACTCTTTGACCACCATTGAGTATGACTTTGACGTTTGAAATTTTTCCTGGAAGAATATATTCTTTTGTTCCCACACCTGTCATAAGTATTTAGCAACATCACTATGCAAACAAAACTTGTAGGCTATATAGCAAACCTATATACAGTCAGAAGATAGATATGCAACAAATAGAATGAATGCATCAAGGATATAAACTATCAAATTTTCCCATTTCAATTTTCAACCGCCTGGTAGCTAAACCATCAGCTTCCCTAAATCCTGACTAAATCTGGCTTATCTAAACGCCATGGGACATGCTTTTCCAATGACAACACATAGTAGCCAGTTCAGAACTCTATCTTCCTATTTCAATTGTCCGGATATAGTTAATCAAAGTAACTTATGAGAGCAACCAACAACTTTTAAACCCATCCATTTTCTTCATTCAAGTTTGGTGTTTTATAGTCTTGTCACATGAAATTTCACATCCTAACACGACAATATTTGTTGTCAAGTAAAAAGAGGTGTATTTATCTGTGAATGCAGAAGTTCTATTTAAAAATAAATAAAATAAAATCATTACGTGCAAGCAAAAAAATGTTGAAGACGGAAGAATAAAATAACCAGTCAAGAATTTCAAACTAGGTAAATTTTGAGCAATGTAATGCAGGTAAATTCATGTGAACAGGATGAACTGAGTGATCACCCAAGTACCACTACAGTCCCAACCACTATTCAAAATTAATCTCTATGATACAGCACAACCTATAGGATCCTATCGTGTATTAACCTGTTAACTTAGCCTCATCACAACAAGCACACGCTTCATTCACAGATCGAAGTTCAGCGCTTTTTTTATCATAAAAAAAATTAAAGAACTGCACAGTAAACAATAATCGGGATTTAAAATAAATAATTAATAAAAAACGAAGTAAAAGTAAGAACGTACTGGGGATCTTCACTCGACCATAAATAGTATAACCTTCGGTGGACCTGGAGAAATAGATTCGTTAAAATAAGGGTTGATAGAAAGCAGAAAGCAAAGTGAAATTAGGGTTTAGGAAATAGGGAATTGATACCCCGTGGCAGGGGATTGGGCGAATGAGAAGGGTAGAAGTGAGAAGCAGAATTGAATTAATAGAAAAAGAATGAGTGATCTGGTGGAGGCCATAGCAGAATTTCAAAGGTGATCTAAACCTTTGTTTTCTCAGAGACACCAAAACACTGTTTTTCTTTTTCCTATTTCAACTGTTAAACGCTGAAGTTCAACACACCAAAGCACTCTCACGATCTATCACTTGAAATCAGAGAAGAGAAGAAAATAACAATAAATCTTTTCTTAATTAAATTTTTATTGTTAGTATTTCTTTATTTTAAATTTCTCGATTTTAAAAATGTAACAAGTGGAGCACTAAAAGATAAAATTATTAACAAAGAAATACTAATAAAATTAATTACTTTAATTTTAACTGTAAAGAATGTTACATTAATATTTTTTTAATTAAAAGTTTAATTGAATATTTTTGTACGATCAAATTAAATAAGATAAATTAATTACTTAAAAAAACACAATTTTTCCTCTAGTAATGTTTTATACTTTCATGTTATCACAAAATAAATTACATTATTAAAAGTTATTGAAAATTTGGGATTCCATCCCCTGTTTTTAATCTATGGTGTAAAAAAAATGTAAATTTAACATTTACTCACTGTTTTAAGAGTTTGATTATTTTATATTCTCTGTATAATTTTTTTTTTCATTATCAATTAATCAAAAAGTACTTTTCATATCAATTCCAATTTTATAAAATCCCTAAAAAAGATAAATCATTTTTGGTATTGTTATTAAAATATATATTGATATTGGAAGATAATATACAAAAAGATCGGCACATATGTTTTAATTTCAATATTTCTTTCAAAAAGTATATAAAATCACATTTTCTTACTTCATTAAAGTAAACCATCAATAATAAAACACTTCTTAACATTCTTTTTTTTATTGACAGACAATAATATGATTTATTATTGTTTAAATATCATGTATACATGAAATAAAATGAAAGTTTTAAATTTTTTAATATTGTTTATAAGTTTTATTGGAAAACCGATATCATCTAAGTCCAATCACGTACGGATACATCTCGGTCCAATTCATAGATAGGTCCAATCAGATATATAGACGTATATCTCAGTTAGAGCTATCAAAATATGTCAGAACCCATGAACTAACCTGACCCACCACAGGTTCAGGTTGAAATTTCTTTACAAAATTTTGTACGGATTAATTTTTGACCAGCCCACCAAGAACTAAGCTCACTCGGGTTGAACCTGTGGTGAGCGGGGTTGGCTCACCAACCCACTTGCAAATAAATGGTCACTATTTTTTTATATTTCGATTGGGCTATGCTGTTTTTTCTTAGCCAACATATTGGGTTGGCAAATGCAAACCTCATATTTTTGTAATTTGTGATTTTGGTTTGTATTTGGGGTTGAACATTATTTTAGATTATAATGAAATTTATTTAGATTTTACTCACAATTATTAGTTTTTTTGGGACAGGAGAAAAAATTATTATTCTTTTAATTAAGTGAACTAGTGAGCCAACTCGTTTAACCCACCAACTCGTGGTGGGCAGAGCCGTGTACCAAGTTATGACAGCTCTAATATTAATACATGTGGGCTCAGGCATACAAACGTACGTACGTACATCCCAGTACATATAGAGCTCAAGCATACATATGTGCATCCCAATACATATGCTTAGACATATCAACGTACATCCCAATACGTATGGGCTCAGGCATACAGGCAGGTGTACATCACAAATGGGATTGAGGACTGTATGAGTGCATTCAAGAATATTACAGCATAAGGGAATGTAACTGTCGTTACGATTACAATAGGGCATTCATAGGGTTTATTAGTATTTACTAACAGAATAAAAATAGTTACCGTAGTGAAGTCAGGATTAGACTCGGGTAATATAAAGAAGGAGTTCAGTGTCCAGGGTAAGGGACTTATCTTTGTATTCATCTTTTACTCACACCCAAACTTACTAACTTGATTATTTTTACCTATCTTTTTGTAAACTTTTTATATTACCTTATGTTTCTGCATAAACAATAACAGAATATCAAGGAGCACAAATTGAATCTTACCCAACCATCGGACCTTCAGGATGGATACACCTATACTCTTCAGCTAGGATACGTCATCATAGTGTAGGTGGATTAGACATTTTAAGGGCTACCTGTCGAAAGGACTCTGAAGATCAAGTCAACAAAAGCTCTCTCAAGTGAAATCATAGATTAGTGGATTAATGAATTGCCTCCCTCTACTTGTTGGGGTCCACATGTATTTATAGAGTTATTAATTATGGTTGACCCTGTTTTAAGGAATGGACTTTCTTTACTGTGTTGGGCCACCATTTGGGTTGTATGGGCCTGGTCCAAGCCCAAAGACCAAGTTTGTGAGTTGATGTCAGAAGTTTGCCTATTATCTAAGTTTAAATTGGGCAGTCCATACTCATGCGTTATTTTAAGTATGCGGCTATAGCCGCTATGTATTCATTGTGTTTTTTGTATTTAGCCAATATCCTTATTTTGTGCTATTATATATGTTGGTGGTTGGGGCCGGATGGATAACGAAGCGTGCCTATCCACCTAGTATAGTACACCTTAGATTTAAGAACGACGTTAAAATAGAACATTTATAATGTATGATTATTCAAATGTGTTGTTTATATTATTTTTTCTTATTGTATAATATCGTAATATATATCAACTTTTAATTTATAGGAGAGCTTAGTTTTAGTTTATCATGTATTTTTTGATGATGGAATTTGTTTGTTTGTTTATTTTCTTTTATTTATTTTTTAATAATATTTTTCATGTGATGAGAAATTATTTTAACTGTCAATATAGTCAAGATGTAAAAAAAACATAATAATTTCTTACATAAACTTTTGATAAAAAATATGCAAAATTTAATTTCAATAATAAAACTGCTAAAACAAACATTTAGTTTATTTTATTGTTCATCAATTGACTTCATATTTAAACACTCAAAATATTTTTCCATAAATTTTTCTTTTCAATACGTAACTTTTGAAGCAATATAATTTTTTATACAAACAACATGTTAGTGTAAGTAATGTCACATCGTATATTTTAATCCCAAAAATTCATCAAATTATGTTGATTAATTTGAAGTAATTTTATACATTTGAACTTTACATATGATTTTAACAAGATATGTAATTTTACCCCGGCCACGGTTAAATCCATGCAGAATGAGCGCTTAAAACAAGTATTGCTTTTATTTAGTTTTATGACAATATACTATATATTTTAGTATAAAATTCACAGACTACATATACTAAGTTATGCAATTCAACTAGAAACTCATTCCTCTAATACCTTCACTCAATGATCTATCCAACTTTTTTTAACATTATTTTTTCAGAAGCAACTTAATGAGATTTCAAAAACTAATTTCTGACAACACTGTCTCACAGCACGGGCTAGCAACACAAACAGACCCAGAAGAGCACACAACACAAGTAACCTTAGGTTATTACTTCCTGCACCCCCATCAGATTTCTCTCAGCACCCAGAGAATTATTTTCTAAAACACAATAAACAATTTCGGATTTTTTTTTTTCGGAAAGCAATCTTCGCCTTCTACTAGGGCCCCCAGAATGCTTCTTGATGATATGGATGATAAATTTGATGAAGTGTAGGAAGCAATTCAGAATGATTACCAAGCAATTTACACTTTCTTTTATATGAACCATGCACATAGACCCAATAAATACATTTTCTGTAATCAGGGTTGATTGGCCCAATTTTATCATATTTTAGGGTTGTCATGTTATGAAATGAAAAATGTTTTTCCCTAATTCTTGTGTTCCTCTTCACTCATAACTTAGTATAACTGTCGCAAAAACCTAACAGTGTCATTTCATTAAAGGACCTAAAAAATATTTATTCTTTAAAGTAATTTAAAACAGGTTATGTGTACATTGATAAATGCACCAAAAACGGCAGGGATGTATTGCATGAGAAATGAGTTACATCATAACATATCTAAAAGAAAGAAAAGAATCTTAAATTACACGGAGAAAAAATAAATTGCATACAGAAATGGAAAAAAAGGCTTCATTACATTCATTTGATCCGTGGCTAGTAATACGTCAACCTATAGTGTAAACAACATGAACTTCACCCTAGAATCATATACACAAAAAAATTACAGCACCCATTCAGCGCATTGATTTATGATATACATTGTCTTGTGGTACAGCACCCTATCAGAACAAAGGACGGATGATGGACCGAACAAAGAATCAACTATGGAAAAAATTAACAAAGAAAACAATATGCTACAATCCCAACTTCTTCGTCAACCTGTCTGAAAGATTAGCTATTACAAAGCCTGCAAATACCTGCAGCTCATTTCCAAACCAATTTTAGCATTAATATGTGAACAAATCGCTGATAACAATTTCTCTCCATCAGTCAATAGTTAATACGTTGGTGCAAAAAGAGTTAGCATGCATAAGGTAAAACAAATAATAATGATTACTCATATATGTCGATCAACCCAACCATTAATACGTTTTCAGTTTGATTAATTTTGGAAGAAAAATGCATTTTTTTAAAAGCTCTTTCAGTAGCATTTTTTATCACAACAAAATAAGTTAAACCCATCCATACGCTAAACCAAATTACAATGTGTTGATCACAGGCCATTCATGAAATCCGAGGAAAACCGTCATTGTCATCATTCCTACTCGGTCCCTAACCTTGGCATGCGTCGTCATATTAGTCCTTAAATTGAAAGTGCAGAATAAGTCTTAGGTCTATTTTTGTCTGTCAAATTAGTTCCTAACAAAGGTGTTATGTTTCGGAACTTATATTGTTGAACAAAAGCACAAACGGAGGACAAAATTGACTGAAAACAAAAACAAAGGTTAAGGACTTGTATTTGTGTTTGTTTTTTCAATGGAGGGACTGGTATGAGAATGCGTGCCAAGATTGGAGATGAAAGTGGGGTATATTTGATGAAATCCGTTTCCTGAAGTTACTTGACAAACAACATAACTCATAAGCATGATAGAATTTAACAATATGCTATCCGCAAGAATTTGTAATAGACTAGACCAAACAACAGGCAATCCCCCACAAACATGCCCTCAACTACTCATAAATATGGACATGCCCAAACAAACAAGCAGGTAAGCAAATATAAACTATCTGAACAGATATTAAACTGCAAGGGTCATCATAACACCAAGAGGAAAAGGACCATTTTTTAACAAATATACTTATTGTTATCATTTGGGTAAATAGAAACAAAAATCCTCCCGAGGTACCGGCTAAAAAAGATCAAGTAGTTAATATCTTTAGAGATAACAATACCTGAGCTGAGCCAAGAATGTATACTGCTGAATAATGTCGACCATGAATTACCATGTCAGCCACCATTGCCAGAGGAATGGTGAGTGACATACCCAAAGTGGCCACAAGGGGAGTAGTCCATACAACGCAAAGTGCCCTGGGTGGATAGATAAAGATTTTGAGTTATTACAAGGATTTGAATCAATAAATTTGAAAGTAGGCTTTTCATGTACCAGAAGTAATCTGAGAGTACGCTTCCAATAAATCCATTTGCAAGAACCACTTCGTCCAGTTTAGCAGAGTGGGGAATGCTGAATTTGGGTTCAATTCCTAAGGCCATCAATGGCCAAACTGAGGGAAGTATAGAAGAGAATTAGCAATCTTTTAGTGTAGCAATTATAGTTTTCATGTTCGACATATAAATGAGAGCATAAAGTAGTAAGTTATTGATGAGTAATTGCAGAAACATTAATAAGCAAAAACTTACCAAGCCACCACAGTGCTACTAGGGTAAACAATCCAATATACCCAAACAGCTTTTGCACATCAACCCTTTCTCCTTCACCAGAAAATTTCTTAAGAAGAACTGCAGTAGTGATGATTCAAGAAATGGTCATGATTTATCTAAATTATCTGATCAAAACAGAACAGCCAGGACATTGCTTAACCTGTAAATAGGCCATATGACATAGCTGAGAGAATTCCAAAAAGATCGCCAACCAAAGAGTGTTTTCCATTGCTGAGCACAAACATAAAATGTCAATGTCCCAAATAAAGCATTACAAAGAAAAATATGTAATAATATATTTATTTAAAAGACTCGGTCTTAGATAAAGAACAGTCCTGATGACAGCATCCTAGGATAGTGAAATGTCATGAAAAAGAAAAACAAGAACTTCGCTTCCTAAAGTTATGCCATATGATTTTAAATAATTATCTTTATTTTTGTATCACTTCATACAATCCTTTCAGTCCCATCCTTATGAATGACATATACATCAACGAACATACACAGAAAGAGATAGATTTCTAAGAAATACAAAGCAGGACAAAGAAAAATCAGTTGAAATTATATTTTTTACCTCAATGATTTTCCTGTCATTTTGACATGAATTATTTATGGGGATTTTTTTAGTTACTCTGTAACTTTCAGGTAATTATATCAGAGTTGAAGTTATGATTCATAATATTTTGAATTGTACTATAATGTTTTCTATTTGTAAAGCTAGCCAATAACGTTTTTATACTGTAGGGATCATTGCATGAGATCTTAATTTACTTTTTGTGAGTCCTACTGTGCTATATCAATTTTTTCATGGTAAATTTTACTCCAATGCAAGTGTTTTATAAGACTTCATTTTATTGTCTTTCTTTGAACTTATTTGAAGAAGAGTTGCTTTGAAGATTAAAAGTACTTTTTATTCTGATCCAGGATTTTATTTAAGACTCAAAGTATTAAATTTTATGTCATGTCAACAAGTTCCAATGGAAGGATCTAATAAGACTCATGTCTTAAACTTATGACCCCAGCAATGCAGTTACCCTTAGTTGCCGGTGGAGTTTGTGCAAAGGTATGGAACAGTTTAAAACACCAGCAATAAAGTTCACCCAAAATACTATGCCAACATGATCAACATTCAAAAATGATTTCTTTAAGCGTTATTTTGTTTGGAGGAATGTGGGAGGGTAAAAATAATTGGTGCCAAATTTGAAAGCAGAGAATAGGTAACCAAGGTCTTAATAAGTTCTTCAACAATATGAAAATTTTAATTTCATGCAATTCAGTGCAGTTTTTCTTTTTTCCTCACCCTTGTATTATATGAAAGAGAGGAGGGTTTGCAGAACCAAAATTATAAAGTAGGATGATGTGGACTAGCTCCCATTACATTATGCAGTAAATTCAACCACTAACCACTATTCAGCTAAAACTAGAAAATCTGCTGAATGCTATTTGGCCATCAAAAAGATAAAAAACTTACGCATCACTTAATTGAGATTCATCCGCAGCCCAAGTTTTCCCCATTGTTGTCATGACAACCCCAGCCATGCTGACTAAGACAGCAACTACTTTTGCTACATTTAAAGTGTCTTGACCCATAAATGCACCAATAAAAAGTGTGAAAAGTCCCGAAGTTGATGATAATACTGTTGTACTTGCAACACTTGTTCGTGCAAGGGCAGCATTTGATAGATACTGAAAGCAACAGAAGATAATTAATAAAGTACCATTGCTACTTCCGTAAAGCTGTGATGGAAACAGCAGAATAAGCAAAAGGTTCAACATTTACAATTGAAAAACATCAACGTGAAGGAAAGGAATAAAAGTAGAAAATGAAGAAAGGCATGTTGAAAAAGTTCCATAGAATCAATCAAATGCTGTCGGCAAAAAATACAAATGTTGAAGTATGAGAAGCATGGAAACATCTTATTGTACCAATATGATCAATATGAAAAGGCATTAACTAACTCAAGGACAGACAGGTGAACATAGACTTAGGTGCTATATAAATTATCTATCCAGTGTTACGAAGGGTCAGGTGTTCTGAAGTTTTCCCTAGTGTATAGAATACATGCATGCGTTGATCTACAAGTATGGTGCAGAAAATCTGTTCATGCAACATCAACTTATCAGCAAGAGAGATCACTGGTCCAAAGAGATTATAAAAGTGTTGCGTTTGAGTTTTGCATTTTCTAAGTCATTGTGGAAGGAGACATCTATCAACTACTTTAACCGATAGATTTTAATATAATGTCACATCTTGTCAACTGTATCATAGCCTCATCGCAGGACAGATAATCAAGCATTTTTTGTCCTTCTTAACCACAAAACAGAACAGTGATATCACTCTGCAGTTACCTCTGTTATAAACCAGATAGGTGCAATGTAAAACCCATAAGAAGCAATTTCCTTCGCAGTAAGTTCTTTCTCCACCTTTAGGACATTAGTATTATCATTATATTTAGCTACCAATGGCTTTACTTCTGAAAGTGTCGCAAGGTCTAAATCACTATCTTTTCGATTTACACTCCCCAGTTCTAGTTCAAAGTTTTTCTGCACTCCATTGCTTTTGAGAGGAGAGCTAATCCTGACAGAAAACTCATCCACGCACTCTGCATTTTTACCACTTTTAGAGGAGCGGGATTTAAGTAAGTTACAGAACCAGTCCTTAATGAATGCTATTGGGAGGTAAACTACCATAAGAGAAGCTCCAAGATATGTCACTGCAAACGGCTGCTTATAATCTGTAAAAATATCCTGTAGAGAAATATTTTGCAGAAAATTATTCACAGGTATAAACCTGGAGGCTGAAATTGTTGCATGACAATGTAACATTAAATAGATACTAAGATACCACTTAAGCAGGATTTAAAACTACAAGGAGAATACGAAAAAATACAATCTCTCATGAGCAGATAATGAATCATAAGTTTTGTTGCAAGAGTATTAATAGTATACAAATATAAATCACCAATTAATAGTGTCCACCTATAGGCATATGTAACATACAGCAACATAAGATATAACTGGAAATGCATATTGAACCCTCCTCCAAAGAACAAGGACAAATTATATATATATAACTGTCCTAAGAGCATTTATAAACTTTACCCAAACACACCAACTGTTGGATAACATGATTGAATTATAAAGTTTGAAATGCTTCATAACCTGAAACAATAAAAAGGCTGATCCTAACACAAGAGCTGTAACTCAAGTAGTACCAAGTGTATTAGAAGAGTTCAAATGGGATCGGAAACCGAAGAATTCGAAGTTCATTTGTATGCAGCTCAAGTGCAGACAAAAGATACAGGCCTGCACTTTACCCGCACTTCCTTTCCCCAAATTAGATGTCCAGATCTTGTATCTCATTATTAAATCACAAAGAAATACAACCCCCGGATTGCGGAGGTTCGGAATATCAAGTCAAATGAAGTCAAACATTAATTTGCACCCAGTTTTGATCGTGTGATCGGTATAACCAGAACTAGTAATAAATATTTAACCTCATTCAACAATTACCAAAGAATCATAACCTAGGAATCAACGACAGTAACTAGAAATCCCATTAAAAAACAGAAGACCAAAAATGCGTTAAGTTCGTACCTGGGTAACTTCAGCGGAGGTAACCCAAATAACAACGACAGTGGCTATGAGGAACAAGCCAGCGTTGTATCTCCAACCCATCGCAAAAACAAAGTATACCCCGATGGACCAAGAAACTGCGAGATCCGTACTCTTTCCACACCAATTTCCCAACCAGATCTTAATCTTTGCCTTGCGTTAGAATAGAGCAAGACGCCACCGAACTAGGTGAGGTGTGGTGGGTGCAGGATTCTTGTAACCACCGAAAAGCCAAGTCTATGTGGAAAACGTTAAAATTAAGTTCCTTTTTATTTGTTAATACCTTAATTAACTCTTCCTCACCTGTCACGGTACTCAGTATTAGTAACACAACCACATCTTTCCCAATTACAGAAATTAGTATACTTTAATTTACAAAAGGACAACAAATTAGTGCTCTGAAAAGAAAATTTTATTAATCCACAAATTACAGGTTTAAAAATGTGCCAAGTCATTATGATATTTTTATTGTAATTTTAATATATTTTACAGTTGTTTTTTAATAAAAGTATTCAATTTTATTACAATTTATTAGAATTGGTCTCTTGGTTTTAAATATTCATATTTAATCGTTATAATTTTTAACTGCTAAAATTAACTCTCTCGTGTTTTGTCTAATAATACGTAATGAAAACGCGATGTGATATTAATTTGAAATTAACGAAAAACGTTAAAATAAATAAAGTATAACAATCACATTGCGTACTATAGTCTAATATTTTTTGTTTATAAATTGATAATAGATTATTACCGTACCATGTTTATTATTAGATGAAGTGTAATGAAAGAGGTCCAATTTTAAATAATTAAATATTATAAAAATTAGATATGGATTATTAAAACTATAGATATAAATTAAATTGTAATCATCGTCAAAAAATAGTTTAGCTGTGACAGTTCCGTTGGTATTGATGAACCCGGAAAGGTGAAATTGATATCTCATTTGATTGATTATGATTTATGAACATTATCTTACCGAATAATAATAAAATGATATTTTGATTGATGAAAAATAATATTTGTATAAAGAAAAATGATTTTATAAACTTCTTACTTCCAATTTTTTTTAGTGTAACTTAGATGTAAGCACATAAAGTCAGTAAAACTAAACATTTCTAATCAGGTAAAGCCTTAATAATAAAATTTTATAAGTAAAGAATCTCACGTTACCACTTATGGATGAAATTGATTTCTAATGATTAAGCGTAAAATACATAGTTAAATCATTTTATTTGTAGATAGATATAAAATATTCTTTATTCGAAAAAGAATAATTTACTAACCCTGAAAATAACAATACTTTAAAGCTAATTGCTGTTATATCTTATATGTCACGTTTGAATATACGCCGAGGATTTTTATTTTCCGTTTTCATATTGCCGACAACCTGTTAGGTTGAAATCAAATAAGCATGGTGACACATAAATAGTAAAATGTACACGGATACAGACGAATATAAACATGTAAATAAAGAAAATGGTGGGGCCTTTAATCTGCATCGTAACTGTATGTCCAAATTCGAGATAAGTACATAATTAAATTTTAAGTTTATAAGTAATTTTAGTGGATTGCATTATCTGTTAAAAACATTTGCTTTGCTATCCATTGAGAAATTATATTATATATATATATATGTTTAATTTTTAATGTTTCACATAAATTTGAATTAAAATCAATAAAAAATATATAATTAATTTTTAAAATAGTTGCTAAATAAAAAATTTAAAAAATAAAATATGTATACAATTTTTTTTAATAATAGTTAAAGACAAAATAAATGTTTAGAGCAAAGGTTAAAGATAAATTATGGGATAAATATGTTTTTGGTCCCTTAACTTTCAATGAATTTTGGAATTATTTCATTTCGAAACTTTAGACTAATTTAGTCATTCATCTTTTGAAATATGTAGGTTTAGTCCTTTTAATTAAATTATGTTATATTTATTTGACATTTCAAGTGTGTTTCATGATAGTATTTGGCTTAACATTAAAGTAAAAATGTGTCAAACAGTATAAACAACTTAAATATAATCCTAAAATGCATACGAACCATCAAATAAACTTACCAAAATTTGATTAAAATGACTAAATTCACGCATTTCGAAAGACCAATGACTAAATTGGTTCAAAGTTTCGAAATAGACTAATTCTAAAATTTACTCAAAGTTAAGGAACCAAAAACATATTTAACTCATAAATTATTTATAAAAAAAATATTTTTAAAATAATAATTAATTATAAAACTGAAATAACGAAAGATAAACACAACAAATCTTTATATAAAAAATTAAGAAAAAAATAATAAAAATTTAAGTTTTTATTTAAGCTTTTTATAAAGTTGAATATTTTTAATTAATTTTTATTTAATAATAAAAAATTTAATACTTTTTAATAATAGGTCACATCACTCAAATTTACAATAACGATTTAGTAGTAAACATTTTGAACATTTAATAAAATAAATGTTTTTTTCATTTAAACTTAATTACAAATATTTGAATTTATGAGATTTAAAACTTAACTAAATTAGGTTTACACATTAAAGTCTATAAGTAAATGTAAATAACAAATATGTCAACCATTGACTAATTTTAAAATATTAAAATATTGATATTTAATATAACAAAAACTTTCAAGAGTTAATTTATGTCAACCATTGACTAATATAAAAATATTGATATTTAATATAACAAAAACTTTCAAGAGTTAATTACAAATATATATATAGAGAGAGAGAAGGGGGGAGAGAAAGAGGGAGAGAGATTGGAGTTTAACTTTTTTTAATAATAAAACAAAAAACAAAAAAATTGTTTAAAAACATTTCTACAAATTTCAATTTTAGTAAGAATATCATAAATTTATACAAAAAGTAAATTAAGTCTTAATTTAAGAATGAACAATATTATTCTTTTTTTTTTACAAAAATTGAAACTATAAATAAAATACAGAAACCAAATTGAATCATTTTGACACATGACACAACTATGAGGTGACATGTATAAAAAAATTCAAAAAAACATAATTTAACATATGACATTGACTCTTACATCATTTTGTAAAAATCGACAACAATTACCAAATTGAGACAAAATAAAATTGTAGGACTAATTTGACCAAAATAGTAATTTAACATCTAATAAAATATATATAATTATTAAAAAAATAAAGAGAAAAACTATATGATTAAGTAAACAAATATTTTAAGTATTTAAATATTATTGAATAACTTATAATATTTAAAAATATTAAATTATTAACATATATAGCTATACATAGTAAAAAATTATAATAAAAGATATTATTAGTGAATTACCTGTGAACTTACTTTCGACACAATTCAAATTCATTTAATTTAACCCATTTAACTTATAATTTTTTTTGCTTTACTTTCACTCACTTTTAGGGAAATTAATTTTTTTCTTCTTGCACTTCTATTTTTTCTCCTTGTATCACAAAATATGAAATTACCAAAATACCCTTTTTTTTATAATGAAAATCTTTATACTTTTATTTCTTTAATATTTTTCGGTTTGAATATTTTAGAAAGTATTTCCAGAGTCGAAAATATATTTCAAAATATTCAATATGAAAAATGTAAAAATACATTTTAAAATGAATATTTTGAAAAATATTTTTAAAAAATGTAGTTATGAAAATTTTGTTCATATTTTAAAATTATTATTCCAGAAGGTATTTTTGGATCTGGAATATGAAAAAAAATATTGGAAGACAAACCTTTCGAAACATTTATTTTGAAATATAAATACTCTTTGAAACACTCATTTTTTTTTTAAATAACCCTAACAACTTATTTCCCCTGGATATTTTTGTCAAATATCATCTGTGCTTCCATCCTTCATTTCTCATAGTAGGTGGAAGACGTAGAGGGCGATGGCATTGGCTTGGCGTGTATGTAAATGTGCATCCTTTGTGTTATGCAAACTATAATTGCTATTCCAAAAGAAGGAGGTGCAAAGCATTTTGCAGCTTGTAATTATAATTTTTGTTTTTTTTACTAAAGAATAAAATAAGAATATTATAATTTATGAAAGTGCATGAAGAAAAAAGGAAAAAGGGAAAGTGCAGGAAGTGGCAGCATAATTTTTTCTAATTCAGTCTAACTTAAAGTCACAACGAGTCGAAGTAATTCATAAATTTAAACACATATTGACACTTCTACTCTGATTAGTATAATGGTACTTTCACTTTTATTATTGTAGTCGAATTCTTTTATTTTTCTAGTTTTAGTTATGAATTATAAGAAGCCAGTTTGATTGGATCACTGCAATTGATTGAAATATCTGGGACTTTGTAGGAGATACAAAAAGGTGAAATGTGCTGATTTTATATGAATACTAGTGAATCTAGCACAACCTCAAAAATCCACCTTGGTTTTATTGTTCTGATATACACACGAATAAATTCTCAACCAAACTTAGAGTTCAGACCAACACGTTGAATAGAAAAGGTGGACAATTTAAGGCGAAGAACCCCACAGAATTTCAGCGCTAACAGTCGCAAACTCTGCCTCAGTCGCCGAAACTTCCTTCACAATCCTCAGTATTTCTGATTTAACCTCTCTTTTCTCTTCCGCGCTTAAACCCTCGCCTACTTCCACTTGAATCGCAAACCTCGAAACACAATTCCCAAACGCCAAATCACAATCACACTCACTACACCCCTCTCTTTGCAAGTCCATTAGAATTTCAACCACTCCCTCTTTCACCATCGCTTCCACCACTTCCCTTCTCCCTATATATCCCAATTCCAAAACGCACTCCAACGCCGCAACGCGAAGCCCTAATTCCATCGAACGCAGAAACCCTATAATTTTGGGGATCTCTCCGCTGCACAGAATCTCATCAACCAAAGGGCTTCGAATGAAATTAATCAGCGACGACAGAACGCGAACGGAGCACTCGGAAGCCATCGCTATCAAGGCCTTGATGGTGGGGCCCATCAGCACCAGCCCGACGAACACGTTCTTGTTGAACTTCACCAGCGCTGCTATGGTCATGGCAGCTTCCTCTTTCACGCGCTTCGAACTCGAATTCGACTTCTCGAACAGCACGCACTCCAAGAGCGTGAACACCTTCGCGCGCAGAACCAGGTCCTGGAACTCTAAATCGAAGCCCTGGGAGAGTCTCTGGCGGAACTCGGCGAGAGCCTTGAGCTGGCGCTGTTCTTCGTCGTGCCGCAACGGCGGCTCCTGCAGCGCGTCGACGAGATCGCGAACGGCGACGCGGTCGATGTACTTTTGGATTTCGGACTGGATGGCGCTGGCGAGGTGGGATATCTTGCATTTGGTGAGGTGACGTTGGAGGAGGGATCGTGGGAAGTAGCCGCGATGCTTGTGGAGTTTATCGATTAGGGTGGGCAGGGAGGAGAGGATGCGGGAGAGATTGCTGAGGTTCGGGTCGGAGGAGAAGGCGGCGTGGGCCTTGGCTTCGAGGTCGAGGAGCGTGTCAATGGCGGCGCTGGAATCTGTTGGGAAGAGGAAGGAGAAAGGGTTGGAGTTGGTGTGAAGTGCTTTGGAAGCTTCTTTGAGAGCGTTTAGGAGAGTTAGGAGGCGGTGTTTGGGAGGATCATCCATGAGAGACAGACAGAGACTGAAGGAAATTCAGTTGATCTGATTTGTGTGTGCGTTTTGGAGTGTGGAAGGAAGTAGAAGAGAGGAGAAAGAAAGGGAAAGAAGAAAAAACAGAAATTGAAAAAGACAAGAATGGAAGATCAGATGGTGACTGATGGCAACTATCAGTCCAAATCATCAACACAAACCAGCAACCATTCCTCTTAGGTATGAATTCACTAATTCTATATTCCTTTTATCTTCATTCAAATTTTGTTTGCTTTTGCATTTTTACATTATATGTTTAATGTCCGGAAATGTATATATTTTTCAATATATCTTTATACATTACTGTGAATTTCATCTGAAGTAAAAAACATAGTATAAAAGAGGAAAATTATTTTCAAAAATGTTGTATTGATTTATTTAAATTTTATTACTAGATTCGATCTCTATACATTTTGAAGGATGAAATTCACCATTCTATGTATTTCATAATTGATCTCTTTTGAAAGAACAATGGTTTTCTTATAATGTTTTAGAAGGTTATTTAGTGTAATTGTTTTTATTTTGGAAAAAGGGAGCGATTATCTACTGATTTATCTTTATTTTTGTTATTTTCTGTCAAAGGAAATAAAAGGGCACATATATAATATCTTTAAATAGATATTTTTTTTTCAAAATTATAAAACTTTTTTAACCATGCACAGAGCCTTAAGGAATTATTACTCCAAAACTAGAAATATTATGATTGTTGTTGTAGATTCTAGATATGGAGTGTAATTAATTTTTTTAAACTAATAGTAGTAATGAATGCTTTCAGTATAATTGATAGGAATTCTTAAAAATTGTATTAAATAAAAATAAATTGTAAAATATTGTAATAAGTGTCTTAAATAATATACTTCTTTTTAAGTGTTATATTATATTTTTTTTCCCTTTTCACCTAATCCCAACCTAAACAAGACCTATATTCGAACTTGTCGAGAAACAGTGAAAACAAGAAAGAATATCGTTTTGTTGTTGAAATGAGATGATTTTGTTTTACAATGCGGAAGGAATATTTAATATATTTTTTGTAATGAGATAAATTGTGTTGATGATAAATATTTGATTGTAACTTTTTTTTTTATTTTTATAGATTTGAATATAGTGACATCTTTACCTCTTATTAGATAAATATATTTTGTTTTGAGTGTAGTATAAAATATTTGTAAAATAATTAAAACACAATTTAAAAATACATTATTATAGTACGTCCGAAACATACTAGTAAATAGATAGATGAAAAATTATTGTGAAGTTAAATTTCAATATAAGTATCAGAATAAATCAGAGCATACTTGACATCGTGACACATATCCTGAATTCTAGGCTGTTTGATAAATTGACAGTAGTTAAAGACTGTACTACATAATTTCTATTGTGTCAAAATCAAATCTAGAATGCGTACTGGCCACAATTATTTTGGGTGCTCAATCATAAATATTATAATCTATGCATAAATGGAGATAAATATTTCAAGAACACTTTATACATACGTAATTCATAATAATCCGATAAAGCCTCTTTCACCAAAATAAAACACTTCAAGAAAATAAAATTATAGTAATATGATATAAATAGCCTATATTTACACAAAAATGTAATACTTTGCTTTGTAGATACCATTCTCATTTTCTCCTAGAATTATAGGAGGCTTCTTCGACGATCAACCAAAAACCGAAAGAGTTTGTCGAATCTAAATGATCAAAATAATAATAAATAACAATAATACATTAAAAATATGAACTAGAATAAATACGTAAATTAGGGCTCTAAGTATCCCGGAATTTGTGCTGCGGAGTCCACTTCAAATATAAAGAAATGTTTCCGGATTTAGCTCCATCTAGAGGATAAGTTTCATTGTATTCTCCTTCTAAGATGACCTTAGTCAGTGTTAAGATCACTCTTCCAATTTTTTCCTGAAATAATCATGCTTTTACCATAACACTCCAATCGATACTGATTTAAGAACGCAGAAGGATATGATGAGATGGAGATGTAGATGATAAAAGGAGTTTCCAAACATGCACCAAGCGCCCTATAGGCACCTTTTTTTTCTTGCTTTTTCATTTAAGCAATGATTTGTTCAATTTATAAAACCACGAGCATAAGCTCCCTAAACCGCTCTGTAGGAGCAGAAGAAAGGTGGGTATATAAAGATTATGGCAACATAAATTTATTTGTCAGAGGAGGTTATTAAATGTTTCAAATTCAAGCAGTACTCAGAAGGAACAAAACAAATTCAGGAAGTATCACCTTGCCAAACGTATCATGATCGTAGACTTCCAGAATTAACATTTCGTGTAAGCCATCCTCCACAACAAAATCAAATGTTTGATTCCAAACTGGGTTTAGGGATTCATTTACAACCTGGGAATACAAGAAAGATTCATTATCTGTTCGTCAAGTAAATTCAAAACAAAAAATTCTGATACCTTTTATTTTAACTATCTCACAATTCTAATCTATTTAATCATTTGAATTCATCTCGCTATTCACCCAATTATAACGAATTAAAAAAACTAACGTAGCAAAAGCATTATGCAAAAAATGTCGAAAATCTTACTCTGGTCTTGAGTTTTTTTTCTGTTTTTCTCAAACTAAGGACAACAAATGGATCAGCCTTGCCCATTAAGTCCACTACTGGTAAGTCTTCAGCTGAAATCACCGTGACAGATAGAACCCCTCTTACGATCACGTTGCTTCTCTTACGTGACCCTGTAGGATCTTCATCCTCTCCCTCACCACTCTTGAGGGTCTTCTCCAACGAGGTTAATGAGAAATCAGGGTCAAAAGGGTTCTTGATGGCGCTTTCCACTCCAATTGGGCAGTACAAGAGCTCCAAATGCACCTACATATATAGGGTATATATTTATGTGTCGGAATAACAATTATCGACTCACCTAATACGAATTTGGCTTTTTACAAAAATCGAATTTGAACGAGTACAATATTACTCCCCCTTCTCATTATGAGTATAAGACAAGAAAACTAAACTGCAAGCATTGAAGAAAAGGCCAGATTCGATGCCTATAGTATAGGGAGAGTCTATAAATTAATAAACTTGAAAGCACTTTGGTTATTCTACCCATGCCACCGGGGAATTTCTGTAAAAAATTGCTATTGGCATTGATCAATTAGATAGAATGGTAGATGAATGTTACGAAGACGCTAAAGAATATACGTTCTTACCTCACCCCTGTATTTGTTATCTCTTTGGATCTCCAAATCCTTAACCAGCTTAAGCCATACATCCTTGACTTTACCAGGTTCGAGCTCCTGCAGTGAAACTTTGGCACAGCCAATAAGTTCAGAAGCCTGAATGCCTTCATCATCGAAAATTCTTATGGTCAAGTGCTGCGTTGCCGCATCTTCAATAGTGAATTCAAAGTGTTCATTCCATATTGGACTCAACTGGTTGTTCTGAACAAGCCCGGGCGCAGTTGGATTACAATCACACACAATAATAATTCAATAAATAATCAAAGAAAAATGTAAATGAAGCTTCCATTGGAAAAAAAAGTTGTCTTACCACTACTTTACTGCTTTTGGTTCTGGCACGAAGCGGGCGTACAAAAAGGACAGCATAGGGATCGGACTTCCCAATCAAATCTTTATTTGTTAAGTTCCTTGCTTGCACAAGTTTAACTTCCAGTATTCCAACCGGTTTCAACTCTAGATTACTGGAAGAGAAAGAAACAAACACGCACTCAAATTAAGAGAAGGATATTGAAATATTATCAAACACATATACTCATGTTACAGGTGATGAATCCCTTTAGTTTCTAAACTTTCGCTAAATCTTACGTGATGGTTGGGTTACATCACTGATCCAATATTTCTTATAGGCCTTAGAGCAAGTGCCTAGCACTATTTTTCTTTGTTCTTCGTAGTATATATTGCATTTGCATTCTTAACATCTTATCAAAAGCAAGTTTGGCTTCAATAATTAAGAAAAAGTTTAGAATAAGATGAAGAAAAAAGAATATAAAGTGTTTTTAGATGAGTCACTAGACAGCTTCAATAAAAGGTTGACTCTTATTTGTTTCGAGTTGATATTTTAAGAAAAAAGTTCAGTCCTAGACATTTCTTCATTCTCAGTTGTTGATTGGTGAAAAGTGGGTTGGTGCGCAATTTAATGGATTCTTAGGTACTTACTCTATTTGTTTCGAGTTCGATTTGCATGAACTCAATTAACTCACTTTTATACGTTGTTATTATAAAATTATCATTAATTTGATAACACAAGAAATTTATGCAATTATTTAATATCTATTTTTTTTCTATTTTTCTTTTGGATTATAATTTTTTGTTTTTATTAGTAGCATTATCCCTAAAAGTAGGTAGGATATTTGTCAAAATATCATTTTCTATTTTTTTAAGTGCTCGAAGATAAGGTAATAAAAAAATATTTTTCTACTTTTGGAAGAAAGAGAGAATGAACTTTTGCGTACCTGTAATCTCCAGGTAAAATGGGTATAATTTGGCGCACAGGCCAAGTTATAGAGTCTTCAATCGCATCTCTAATCGTTTCCTTGATAAATGACAGAAGTGTTTATTACCTAGTTAGAGTGCGGAATGAAAATGGACAATGCAATGCGAATTGATAATAAAGCCTAATTGTAGTAAGTGATTATACTTTCTCCACGTTATGAATTACAATGCATTTGAATTGCATTGCTCCATATATCCTTACCTTTATAAATAATTTGGCTAAAATCTAAATGGAATATAATACCCTTCTCAGAATAAAGTATAATAATAAATATTAATAATTGTGATTATCATTAGCTGTGTTAAACATATATTTACTTCTTCTATTATAATTTTTAACCATTTTACTGATCAATATTTTTAAGTGCATTTAATCTTCTAAATACACCACCTTCTTTGTTTAGATAAGTTCGACAATTGAAACTCGCTAACCCCAATCTTACGTATACATGAATATTGTTGTAAAAGTTAGTAAACTACTCACAGTACTTAATAATTCGTAAAGGGATGATACTGTAAAACTAACATTAATATATGTTATTGATAAAGTAATATCAACATCATTGAAAACTATAATGCCTGATTATTATTTTATCGCATAACTAGGAGATCCAACACCTGAAGATTAGAGATACATGACTTACTTATTTTGTAATATACCTTCGGCGATCTAACGTAAAAAAAATCAAAGGAAAAACAAAAGTACCGTAAACATGTGATTTACTTCGTACCTCTATTGCATCAGATACTCCCGGTAAGGCTGATAAATCACCACCAATAACCTTCAGAGTAAAATCCAGATCTTTCTGTTGCCAGAACAAAGAAAAATAGGAAGGAATTTTAGAAACAGCTTGATTTTGTAGATTACGCATATTTGAACAAGCCACATTGTGACATCACAGAAATGACATAAAAAAGCTATTTATCCCAAGTACGAATCTGCATCTTGTTACTGATATCTTGCCCTGCCCTGAACCCATGCACGTTTGCAGTTACTTGATCAAAGAGAGGATATTCCATTATATAATCTCGTATGAATTATCCTTCCTTCAAATTGTTGAATATTTCTTGGACCAAATAAATTTTGAAATGTTCTTTTTTTTTTTAATCTTACCGGTAAAAGCAAATGTTACAAGACATTGTAACTCACCTTTTCTTTCAAGGAAAAACAAACAGCTCCGAAACCCGGAAACTCATTCACTAGTGGTTTGAAGATCAACCTGAAAACCCCAGTGAATCCAATATCTTTTACCTATATACACAAGTTACCAGGAAAGAGAAAGAATAGAATGATAAGAATAACTTCAATAAGTGTCAACATATATCGACTCATTAATTATGTCACTAACAGATTGAGTTGCACAGTCCACTTAATTCATCATGAAAAGTATACAAATACTCTGATAAAGATAGAAGTCTAATCTGTCTGTATTAGAAAACAGAATAACATGCACTTAAATATACATTGCTTAAAGCCTATATGGAGACAAACTTGTGTGGATAAATAATGAAGTTGAAAGTTGACAATATTTACCAGAACTAGCATGACAGACTTCCATTAATTTGCGAAATACAAATACAATTTTCTTTGTATTCCTTTCAAAAAATGTGTAATGTACGATTATTTTTTATGAGACAACATTTAGATAATAATCCGATGAGGCAATTTATTCAGCATCCTTTGTGGTTGATAACTAGCATGGATGATGAGATAATCAGCTGCATAAAATTTACAACTTCGTAGAGGCATCTTATCCTCGACAATAAAAGGAATCAAAGAGAAACAGATATATGGACTGCCTAATATTAAAGTATAATATTGGTGAATGTAAATATTATATCAGCATGCAAAAATGTGATAGGTGGGCAATGGTTTGTGTATCACCTGTACAGGAAGTACGACACCAACTCGGGTTTTGATGTCAAGAACGATATTCGGGTTACCATCCCATTGCATCTCAATATCCATAGTCACACCATCAGGCCCACTATCCTCTTCAAGAATAGTAACTCCTAGAAATTTCAAGAAGAACACGTTTGCTATTACAAGGATGAACAGAACCAACAATTTAATCAAGTGAAGACCAGTCGGGCTCGCTTCACTTTGTTCAAACTGGTAATGAGCATGAAAATGATGAAATAGAGCACGCAATTGCAAGTACAAAACAAAAGCTCCATCCATTAGTCACAAAATTAATTACCATATTCATATTTCAAATGTATAATAATAATAATAATGCAGCAAACCTGTAAATTGTGGAGCCACAGTGCCAAGGGTCAACTTGGAGAAGGTGAGAGAAGCCAAAACAACCGGTGTATATTGTTCAAGAATTGGTTCCACACTGGTTCTTATCAACTCTGACACTGCCTATATACATTTCCACATTGCATTTTCACCACGAATATACATAACAATAAAGTTGATAAATGAAAACTATAACAAAAGTAAAGTACCTCATCAACATATGGCCAAATCCTCGTGAGTTGGACATTAAGCCAATTTAACTGCAGATAATGAACAAATTAATATCAGAACCCAGATAAAAAATACTGAAAGTTGATGTAGCAAGTAAAAGTGTATGTGTAAATGAACTCAACTTCTGTCTCTGTGTGAAGACCACCCATGATGGATAGAACTTAGGAGGCAAAAGTTTTCTGGAATCTTCCACTGTCATTCTCGCAAACACTGCTATCGTCTTCGCCTAAAACAGATTCACGAAAATTAACCCGCAACAAGAACAATTGAAAACGACTTCAAAAGATTCGTATTATTTTTATTATTCTTCTTATTATTTTATGAACTGGAATGGAAGAAACAGTTAAGATGAAATGAATGCGGATATACCAAATCGGAGCGACGTTTGGATCGAACGCTCTCGTGACGAGCGAAACCGATGATCATCACGATACCAATGGCGATACCGAGAATCATGCCGCTGAAGAATCCCATTTTCGCAAGATAAATTAATTAATCTCTATGGCAAACGCTAATCGCAAATCTTGAAACTGCTTCGCTTTTATTCCCAATGTTGTTTAGCTGAAGCATGGTTTTCACTTTTCAGACCATGTTTGTTGGAACAATGTGATTGTGAAGAAAAAAGAGAAAAATCATGTGTCTATTGTTGATTAGTTAGTTACATATATGAAACGCGGGTAATGAAGCGAGAACTAGATGTTAATTTATTAATCAACCAAATTTGTGTTATTATTATTATTATAATAAAAAAAATACAAATGAGATGTGAACATTCATTGATTATTGAGAAAGTAATCCATGTACCCCTGCTCAACTGAGATGATGAGTATTGTCCAATTAATGAAGAAAGAAATATGTTCTTTTTCTTTTATTTTCTTTTGCTTTCGTCCTATTGTTTTTTTATTCGACTTCTTTATAGCGTAACATGTTTTTTAACCTTGTCTCCTTCATATGCTAAAAGAAACAAAAAGGTAACCAAATAATTTCGTAGTTGCACAAAATAATAATCATATCATATTTTGCTGTGCGGTCCAAGTTATGAGTATGGTAAAGTTTGTATTTATGACGACTATCTTGAAATATTAATTCGAAAGGGACACAATTTTTTTTTTTAGAAAAATAAACGAAAGATACAACAGGATCCGCTCACAAAGTTATATGACCATACATACTAAAAAAATTATGGCACTTGCTTCTTTTTCAAGGAATTATAGGCATGGTTTTTCTTTCTTGTAATGTCTCATTAGTTTCGTATAAAACATATAGCCTGTAACACAATGGTTTAACCGGATATAATTATTTGAGAGAAAAATTAATAAAATTTATTAAATGATGATTAACATTAACACAAACTTATATAAATAATTATTAAGAGATATATGTCATTGGATAACAAACAAAACATTAATTAGTATATTTAAAAAAAAGTACAAAAAGTAATATGCAGTTGCCCAATCATTTGTTCATTGTTTCCCACCTAGAGTAAGATATGATGTGGGACATAACATGTTTATCTGATAAGAATAAGATTAAATAGTACATTTTAAAAATTTGTATCAAAAATAATACAAAGCTACCCATAGTATTTACGACTTGTAAGCAAATTTGTGTACATAAGAGATATATGTCATTGGATAACAAAAAAAAGATTGATTAGCATATTTAAAAAAAAATGTACAAAAAGTAATATGCAATTCCCTACTTCTTTATTTAATATACCCACAGAGATTAAGATCTGCTTTTTTTTTTTCTTGAAGCCAGCCACATAGTGAAAAGAATAAGGATAGATTTTTATAACCTATAATCAAATTCGTAGTACATAACATGTTTATCCTATAGGATGATAAAAATAAGATTAAATAGTACATTTTAAAGATTTGTAAGAAAAAATAATATGGAGTTCCCATGATTTTTATGACTTGTAAGCAAATTCGTGTACATAAGTGATATATGTCAAAGGATAACAAAAAAAGATGATTAGTATATTTAAAAAAAATGTACAAAAAATAATATGCAGTTCCCAATCATTTGTTCATTTTTTCCACTTAGCTTAAGATCTGATTTGGCCTTTTTTTTTTCTTGAAGCCAACCACATGAAAACAATAAGGGTAGATTTTTATAACCTATAGTCAAATTCGTGGTATATAACATGTTTATCCCATAGGATGATAAAAATAAGATTAAATAGTACATTTTAAAAATTTGTAAGAAAAAATAACACGGAACTCCCCATGGTTTTAATGACTTGTAAAGCAAATTCGTGTACATAATATATCTCAAAGGATAACAAACAAAAGAATGATTAGTATATTTAAAAAAAATGTAAATATGTGGTTCCCCAATCATTTGTTCATTGTTTCCCACTTAGAGTAAGATATGATTTGGCCTGTTTTTTTCTTCAAGCTAGCCAGCTTGTGGAAATAATAAGGGTATATTTTTATAACCTATAATCAAATTTGTGGTACATAACATGTTTATCCATGATAAAAATAAAATAAAATAGTACATTTTAAAAATTTGTACGAACAATTGTTCTTATGGTTTGTAAGCAAATTCGTGTACATAAGAGATATATGTCATTGGATAACAAACATAAGATTGATTAGTATATTTAAAAAAACAATAAGGATAGACTTTTATAACCTATAATCAAATTCGTGATACATAACATGTTTATCCCATAGGATGATCAAAATAAGATTAAATATTACATTTTAAAAATTTGTACGAAAAGTAATACGGAGCTCCCCATGATTTTTATGACTTGTAAGCAAATTCGTGTACATAAGGGATATATGTCATTGGATAACAAACAAAAGACTGATTAGTATATTTTACAAAAAAATGTATAAAAAGTAATATACAGTTGCCCACTCCTTTCATCATAATTCCCCACAAAGATTAAGATCTGATTTGACCTGTTTTTTTGTTCAAGCCAGTCATCTAGTGGAAATAACAAAGGTAGAATTTTATAACCTATAATCAATTTCGTGGTACACAGTGGCGGATCTTGACTAAAAATGTTGAAGGGACCAAAGTAATATAATTAGGGATGTCAAAAAAATCCGTACCCGCGGGTATCCACGGATAAAACCCGCAACGGGTAGGAAACAGATATTAAAAATGGACACACACACACACACACATATATATATATATATATATATATATATATATATATATATATATATATATATATTTTTT
>Ga0214544_1000548_pt1 | contig 69904 bp, 36 predicted proteins | sample CNSS3metaG_FD_160074 | JGI IMG/M metagenome (GOLD analysis project Ga0214544, IMG submission 160074) | Root nodule microbial communities from cowpea collected in UCLA plant growth center, Los Angeles, California, USA - CNSS3 | ecosystem: Host-associated > Plants > Roots > Nodule | place: USA... | reverse complement strand
ACAAAATATAAAAAAAAAAAAGACAAAAAAAAAAAAAAAAAAAAAAGTTGACTAAGTGTGTGACAATTCCCTCTGTGGCTGAAACCTATCAGAAATAATATAGTGTTTTTTTTTTTTCTTTCATGCAGAGGTATGCAATGTCATAAGAAGATGAGGGTGTTTTGGTTTCAAAGGGAACATGATTACCGAGTTGAACTAGGGTTGCTGAAAATCCAAATCAATATTGATGGATCAACAATATCCATGGGATTTTCAGAATACATGCAACAACCACTGTGTTACGGATCGTTGAAATTTTCTTTTCTTTTATATTTGTGGTTTTCCTGTTGACTAAGATTCTTTTTCAAGAATCATTACTTTATAAAAAAAAAATATCTAATTACTCATGTCATCTCAATTTTGATTAAAAACTTGGTAATAAGTTTTTATTTTTGTTTTAATTAATTCTTAACTTTTGAGATATTGATTTAATTAGATTCTTTTCATCAGTATATCAAAAATGTTAAAAACATGTTATATCTCGGTTTGTGTTGTTTTTATTTATATTATATATATATATATATATATAATTAAGTCCGCAATCTTTTTAAAACTCAAGAATGTTGTCGTTGTTCTTATCATATTTATTATTTATGTAAAAGTTGGATTCTATTCAAATACCTATTTTTTTTATTAGAACTTATTTCAATCTTTTAGCGTAAGGAATAAGTGCTTAGAGAGGCAACCTATGGTGAAAAAAAAGAAAAAAAGTTATTTTGCAACAGCTGTTTGAGTAGGCAGTACTGTACTCATGCTCAAAGGCACACAATGACAGTCATTCAGCCATAATAACTTCACAGTCATAGAGACATGACCTAAAATAATAAAAACTTAATCTCATATGTTAAATGTTTTACAATGATTATTTTATTGCAATCATTTTAAAAAATAAGTATTATTTATTAATGTTTTGTCAACTGAACAAGCTTATAAGTATACGAAATTAACAAATTAAATTTGTAAATACACCAATAAACATTATTTCGCAATATTGTTATGTGTACACCCGGTTTAGGGAATTTGAACTTTCTCTGTACACTGGTTCAAATGTGGGATCCCTGGGTGCATTTGGTATTTATCCTTCTTATCATTGATTATGATGTAACATAAATGCTGACTTAAAAACCAATATATAAATTAATATATAGAAAAAATAATTATACAGATACCACCACTTGAGAAAATGTTGACAAGAAATAATTAATATAATTGAGACTCATATAACACCGCAAAATACAAAAGAATAAACTCTACGGATTTAGTTCACAAATGAGAGACTAAAAATATTGTCAAAGAGAATCTCATAATTAGCTTCGTGAATATAAAATTTTTATTCTATAATTATTTGATGTTATAAAATTTAAAATTTGCAGATGATCTTTAATTTTCCAAAATAAAGTAATTTTGATACTTTATTAGTATATTATTTAATTGTTAATAAAAACATTTATATATTTATTAAAATAATACTTAATAAAAATTATTGTTAACTTTCATTATTAAATATCTTGCGCCGTTGAGTACTCATCATTATAATCACTTCAAATACATTTAACATCTATTAACATTTAGATTACATACTAACCATGGACTAAATTGAAGTAAAAAATCAAGTGAAAGAATAATATAGCTTGATCTTATAAAAAAATATTTTTATGCTGTGATAATTTGATCGAATGCATATAATATGATAGCATATACTAATATAAGACATGACTACAAAATTCAGCACTGATAAGATCCTGTTATTTAACAATTTCATGATCTGGGTTAGTTAATGTTACAGTAGCTCCAAGCCTGGTGGGAGTGTAGTTTTAGTTTACATAATTTATTCTAAACTAACTACCCATACTCCACGTAGTTCAAAACTTTTTGACAAATTTGTCACACTATGCAATTTATTTTCTTGAAAATTAAAAAACAATGGATGATACATAATACTTGCTTCACAGTATGATTTTAAACGTATATAAAAAGTACAAAAATATAAGCCGGAAATTGGACAAGTTGTTAACTTAACACCTAAAAGTGAAAGGTATTCATGGAAATGGACAAACCCTTAATTCATGACAAGGGAAACCCCAAGAAGTGTCATTGGTCCTCAAGGTTCAACCCCCCAGCACCAAATCCAAAATTGCCTATGTTGTGCATCTAAACACTAAACATCAACAAAAAATGTTACATTATGTTTTTCTACATATTTTGCCACCCATCGTGCACGCACTGACATTTTCCATAGAAAATAAGTTCCAGAGATCAATGACTATTTACCATCACCATTGTAACAAGAGTGGTGGTCAATGTGCACAAGTTAGAGAAAGGAGATCAGCAGTCAATTGATATTAAGATGCATATCACAGCTATATAAAACCAGCATACCAGGAGTTCATGTCAACAGAACATTAGAAAGAAGGGCTCAAAATTTCAGCAGTAACTAGTTTTAAATTATATCTCTGTCCACTCCAAATACAGTTAAGTATATAACATGCCACCCATCTAAAAAAACTGGAAGGCAAATATAATGTGTTTACCTTAGGGGAAGTAACTTCTTGCCGGAAAGCAATAAAAGAATCATTTGAAGAATCAGCAGTTACTACACATTTCACAACATTAGACCAGAGGTCATCAGATTTTCTTGCAACGAATGCAGTGATATTAAATAGGCCTAAAGAACAAAGGTCAAGACTGGTTTCAAGAGTACTGATATAGGTGGTACAACAATCTCGCCTCTGGCATCACTGGTGCGGTCTTAAACCGTGTGTCACCAACAGAATATAATCTGGCTCGAAAAATATTTCCATTAGACATTTGTCTTACAAAACGAGTAAACCGATCCCAATTTCGGGATTCAAACAATCTTTTATCCATTCTTACAAAGTTGAACGAGAAAGGCCGCTTCTCTATCCCATTCGAGTAAAATTTTGACATCTTCAGCACCTGGGTAAATGCACCATCATCCAAATTAGTTGAAAAATTTTGACCTTCAAGTGCTAGGTCACAGAGTCTAGCAGCCAACAAAAGCTGTCTAAGAAAACCTTCAGGGCTACCATCTGGATTGATCTTCTGCATTACTGCATCTTGCATTTCAAAACAGGAGCAGCACATTGAGAATCCATACTTACTAAACATGCGAGCAATGGATAAGTATCCATCCCGGTTAAAAGTATTATAATAGCCAGCAGTTAACTCTGATGGATGGGATTGTGTGACATAGTGCCAGTGAATGACAGCCAATTTTGCTGATATATGGACCTCTGTACCCCTAAATATAGTTTCAGCTTCCCTACAAATCCTTTCCCCATGCAGCAGCAACATACCTGAGTACCATTCAAGGAAAAATTTACCATATGGTGTGTCCCAAGAACCACCATCATTTTTGAAAAAATCAGTATGCTCAAGATTTTGCATCAAACTTCCAGCACCAAATGGGCCACCATTTCCCCATTCACGCATTCCAATATTTCTTGCAGAGGCATTCAGAGAAGCAAGCATATACTGGCAAGTGGCAAGCAAGACAGAAGGAAAGTCAAGCACAATACTAACCCCACTTAAGTTTCTCATAATACAGAGCAACAATAACACAACAAACACTAGTGCCTAAATCTGAATCTTCTACCTACCTTATCATAGCATTGAAATTCTCCAAGTTCTTGAGACCATGCCAAATTCGGCTCTTGTGGAGAGAAGGAAGGATATCTTAGTTCACCACCAGGACCCATGCCAATCTGTACACCCTGCAACACGAACAGAATGACATAAATAATTACAACAAATCTAACAATAATAATAATAATATCTGGAATTTGAACCCTTGTGGGATTGTAACAAACCAAATTCATCATAGAACCTTACTGTAATTATAACACCAAGCAAAGACCTGAAAGTGTCCCTAAAATTCCTCATAAAATCAGCATACACTTGAATAGGAGAACGCCCACACAGCACAGGAAGAATATCACATCCAAGGGAAATATATTCGATATTTCTTCTTCCAAACCGGTCACAATATGCTAACTCGACATCTTTCTTTATCTCATCAAGCACCCATAGAGGAAGCGGTATCCTACACAAGGGGGACAAACTTCCAGAGTATGAGGCTCATGACTAGGAAACAATTCCTACCTACAAAAATAGTAATAATAATTCAAAATAAACCAAATCAACTCTACTTCGATCAACACAAAACCCAGGGCAAATGTCAATACAGTATTGAATAAAAAAATTACACAACCAGAATTATTATTTCCACATACTATTAAATCACATAATAAGAAAAAGAAATTACTCCTACAATTTGTACTTGGACATTGACTCAACTCCAAAAGCTAAGGTAAGGGTTGTTTCCTGTTTATATACACTATTCTAGTCATATCACTAGTCAAAGATAAAGTTCCCACACTCCCTCACAGGACTAAACATAACGAAGGTTGTAGCACTAGATAACCATAGGTAGTCCTATATGTACAACAACAATATCAGGATAGGTCTTGACATCATCTAAGAATGTGTGAAAACAACAACATCCATATGTTCAGATATCATCTAAGTATTTGAGTGTAAAACTAGTTCGGTAACAAGAGCTAGCTTGTAAATTATAGATTATCCTCAGGTTTATACACTGTTTTGGTCATTTTATGGCTAACGTGGGGATCCAATTTCCACATACCAATTGGGATCATCAGGTCCCGCGCCATGCTGATGAAACGCGAGAACCGCTCGAACTTTGAGGCCGCACTTGCATGCCATCGCAACAAGTTCCTCGTACCCTCTCCAGTCGTAAACCCTAGGTTTGTTCTTCTCAACCAAGCCCCACCAAATCTCGACCACGACACCTTCGACGCCGGCCGAGGCGAGCGCCTTGAGCGAGAACATCATCGCCTTGGGCCTCAAGACTCGGCCGCCCTCCCGGCTGACGGAATTCACCGGCAGCGTAACGAACACCGGCGAGCCACTTCGGCGGCGTTGCGGCGAGAAGTCGTGGTGCAGCTCGTATGAGACTTCGCCGCCGTTGTCCGGCGAGAGGAACCCCCCGGCGCCAGGGGACTTGGAGGAGTTGAAGCAGGAGGAGACGGCGAGGCCGCGGCGGAAGGTGACGCGGCAGGGGAAGCGAGTGAGGCGAGTGAAATCGGAGCGAGTGGAGACGAAGGAAGGTGAGAAACTGGCAGTGGATTGAGAGAGGATGGCCATTGATTGGGAATTGAAGGGTTAGGGTTTGGGAGAGAGTGAGAATGTGTTGTTGTGAGTGCGAGTCACATAGAGAAGAGAGGGAACACAGTGATGAGGTGAGGAATGCATACTACACTCAACTCTTCAACAACCAGGATGTGGAGGAGAGATTATATGTCATTTTTCACTTTCTCATTTTCAAAATTCCCTTTTTCTTCCTTCTTCAACCTCTTCAAAAATAGTAATAATTTTATTAGATAAATAATAATATTTTGATGACTAAATTTTTACAATTTTTATTATTATTATAATTTGAGATAAGATCTTTTAAACAATTTTAAAGTATAAAAAATTAAAAAATGAAAAATCAATTAAAATATATCATCTCGAATGAAAAAGAAACTTGTCTAAATTTTACAGGTTAAAATATCATTTTTCTCTATTAAATAACTTAGGTTTTAATTTTTTTTACATAAATAAAAGCGCCTTTGACATCTTTTAATTTGTTAAATTTTTATTAATAAATTAGATTTATTACTGTGACATTTAGAACAGAGTGGATTTTTAATAAATAATTTATTTAATTTTTCTATTTTTTTATTAAATATGGAGGTTAAATCTGGAGGGAAGGTTAATGGGTTTTAATAGGATCATTTCCAACTTTTAAATGTGTGCATTAATTTATTAGAGTCCTCTTCCATTATTTTAACTATACTAGAATTAAAAATAGTGTTTAGTATTCTATAAGAACAAATTTAAAATATTCTGTGTACTAATAGTTGAATAAGTAGTAGCCAATTTTCCTCACTTCCATTTTTTCTGTGTTCTGTCACCCAGTACGCAACCAAACATCTTCAACATCTTCGAAACCTTTAATTAATCTACTGTTAAGAATCAAGTTCCACTTGTATAGAAACTTAACTATTACATATCATAATATCATTGAAGTTTTATTTTAGAAAATAAAAAGACCTTGGTGTATTAAACCAGATCGAAAAACAATATATTCATTCCTTTACCCTTACATATTTCTAAAATATCTGATGCACCATATAAAATCACTGAAATATACAACTAAAATATAGAGATTAAGGGTGTGTTCACTTGGGGGAATGAATTTGGGAGAGAGTGTGAAGATGAATTTGTATAGATTTGGGTAGATGAATTTGTGTGTTTTTTTGAGTGGATTTAGAGGGTAAAGTGAGTAGATTTGGAGATAAATTTTATGGAAGTTAGTGAAAGATTTGATTGATATGATGGATAAAATAAATTGTAAAAATAAATAGATTTAAAAAATTACCAAAATACCCTTAATGAAAAAAGAGAATAATTTTGTAATTTAATGTTATAAAAATAGTTATAAATAATTAATACGAATTAAAAGAAATATTAAAATTATATAAATTTTAAAATAAAATAAAATTTTTATGAATATAAAAAAAATATACAAATATATATATATATATATATATATATACACGAAACTCTGTTTTTCATCATCACGAATTTAAATTTCTTTTTTTATCACGAATCATGAATTTGAATCAGTTTTATTATTATACAAAGAGGGATATAAAGGTAAAATGATGAATAATGCACGCAAATCTTCACAGTTTGAAGCTGATGGAACTTTGGTATTATCTCGCAAATTCATCGCTGCAATCAATCGCAAATCATCTCTATCGAACACAAAATAAATTTTATATCCATCTCTCCAAATCAGCTTATTTATTGAATCTCTTCAAACGAACACACCCTAAAAATATATTAAAAAATATTAGGGACAGTTAAGTTTTTTAATTCAGATAAGTTTCTAATTCTTATAATTACAACTAATTTTTTATTTTATTTTACGCTATTTTAAATAAATTAGTCTTCAACTTTTTTAAATTATGTAACATAAAGTATTCTTCTAACTCAATGACAATTGTTTTGTCATCAGAAAGATTGAATTGTATTTTAAAGTTTGATTGTTAGTTTATTAATCTAGTATTATAGTAATCAAAAGTAAGTTTATCTAATAATTATAAAATATAAAAACATGTTTTTTTAAATTAATAAAGTGAAATTACATTATATAATATCAGTATTTCTTTTTTGCTCTATTAAACAGTACATTCCGTCTCGTAAAACCAATACAATAAAAGTATCCTTAAAATGATTAGGAAATTTTTTAGTATAATTCAGTTAGCACAAGTCATATCATATGCAAGTAATAAGTAGTAATTTTGAATCAAGACTCAATCATTAATTTTATTTTAGAAAACAGTGTAGTACAAAATAATACACCACTAATTTTCTTTCTTGAGATAAGGGTTTGCGTCAGAGAAAAGGACACCCTAAAGCTTAATCATAGCAAGCTACGTGTGCAGAGACACCTAAGTTTTTTTCTTTCCTACAAAATTTTGGTTAAAAAAGATAATTAAATGTTTCGGTGACTACATGAATCGATTATTAAGAAATAAAATTATATACGGTTAATAAATATAAAGTAATATAAAGTAATAGGTATATTTAAAAAAAAAACTTTTTTCTAATGTAACTATTACTTCATATTTATTAACTATACAAAATTTTGATTAACAAAAATAATTAGGTATTTCAATGATAACATGAATCAATTATTAAGAAATGAAAAAATATAAAGTAATAGTTATACTCCTAGTTCCTAAATAAGAAATTCTCGTTGCGAATATAACTATTACTTTATATTTATTAACCGTATAAAATTTTGGTTAAGAGAAATAATTATGTATTTTAGTGACAACATGAATCGATTATTAAGAAATAAAATTTTGTACGGTTAAATATAAAGTAATATTATATTCACCAATAAAATTTGTTTGTGAATATAATATTATTTTATATAAAGTAATATTATATTCACAAATAAAATTTGTTTGTGAATATAATATTATTTTATATTTATCAACCGGTTAAAAGAAATAATTAGATGTTTCAGTGACAACATTAATTCATTACTAAAAAATGAAATCGTGTATAGTTAATAAATATAAAATAATAATTATATTTTCAAACTAAAATCTTAATATAACTATTACTTCATATTTATTACCTGTACTAAATTTTGATTAAGAAAAATAATTGTGTTTTAGTGACAATATGAATAGATTTTGATTAAGAAAAATAATTAAGTGTTTTAGTGACAACATAAATAGATTACTAGAAAATGAAGTTGTATACAGTTAATAAATATAAAGTAATAATTATATTCACAAATAATTATTTGTGAATATAAGTATTACTTTATATTTATTAACTATACTTAGTCACTGAAACACGTAATTATTTTTCTTAACCAAAACACAAAATAAAATTTTCAATGCTACTTTTAGTATTTCCATAGAAAATTAAAACAATTATGACCAATGATTAAAATGTCAATTAGATGTTGCCTGTACAATTGTAAAATTGAGACAAAACTAAGCAACAACCAATAATTTATAAAATGTTAGAATTTAATGTCTTGCCAAACAATTGTTCCTATTTTTTATCAAATAAAACCATCACAGATCAGAGCTTAGATAAAATTTTAATTTCATTGCAATGAAAATACAAATTTGTTTATACCGTCGGCTAAACAAATATCACCTAAATACAATTAAAACAAGTATTATATGGACAATTAATTTATCATATTGAAAAACTATACACGCTCATTTCACAACATCCTAAGACACGAAAACATGACAGTTGTGTCTTGAGGGACTAAATTACAATACCAAATCAGAACTAACTTCAAATTGATCGATGGTGTTTGAACCATAGAACCACATTTTAATCATATAATGATCATTCAAACAACCACATCAAAGTGAATGTCCGCCACTGACAACAAGGACATATGCTCCTACCCCGTAAAATTTGGAAATAACTCACTGACATAAAAAACCATGCATATATGTAAGCAGTGAACCTATGACCACAACAGGCCCGTGTAGTAGATGCGATGCAGCGACATTAATCATATAAATGTAAAATACTCAAGAATCAAAACTTTGATGCGGGTGACAAAAAATTATTTGAATAATTTCAAGGAACCGCTAAGATATGTTGCATTATCTATCCCAAACACATGGACGGACTAAAATGATTGTTTCAACTCTACAGCCAATAAAAGTAAAAGGAAAAGATAAAAAAGTAAAGGACATAATATCTAAGCCACCATAGACTCCAAAACATTCAATAACTCATGCAACTCCAATATTGGTATTGGCAGACATCTATCTCTTTTCTTGCTCTCATTTCAACCTGTTTCTTCTCCTGTACGTAAAAACCACATCTTCTCTGCCAAGGTAGCAGAAAGATTGGTCATCACCCACCGACTTCCTCCATAGCAATGCAGAACAATAAATTTAAGAAAATAAAAATGAAAACGCAGACTCCATGTTGCTGACATGTAATGCAGACAGCCATAGGACCGAACACCTGTGCCCAAAAATGGTGATGACCCGACTCATGTATGCAGTTGAGACCCCCACGCAACAAATGCAGATGTATGCAAGACGAACTAGAAGCCTTAGCAATATCCTCAAAATGAAATTGCTCGACTAATTGCCAACTTGGCCCATTCAGCAGATTCCTTAATCAAATGATCATCAGATGATAAACACTCTTTGAGGAAGTCTTTGCTAGACACAGACTGCTGAATCAAGTGGCCAGCATTACTACCCAAAGTATCAGCTAAATCTCCAAGCACACCAATTGCTGTCTTCGTCACAACATCATCCCTGAGAAGACAAGAAGCACCAATAAGTACATAAATTACAAACAATACATAAAATTGAAGAAGCAAAATTCACAATGGGACAGGAACAGAATATACAAAAATTTACTCACATGTCCTTCTCCATGTACAAACTATCCAAGAATTGCAGCACATGAGGAGCATAAGGCATCAAAAGCTGGGTTTTTGGTGAACCTTTAAACCCTTGGAAGATCCCCGAGTATGCTTCTAGGATTCCATTTCTCAAAGAATTTGTGTATTCTGTCATATCGTCATCAGCACCCGCTGTGTGAGCAGAGAGCTCAGCAGCACTTTGAAGCATAGGCATTGCATATAACAGGTACTTCTCAAAGTTTTCTCCAATTGCCAGGGCAATATCTCCAAAACATGAAAAGATAGGAGGCTTAACAGACCTATGCAACTGATTGCTGGACAAATCCTTAAGAAGTTGGGTCATTATCCCATCACAATAAGGCAGTATTTTCTCCTCCAAGGCTCTGCACACATCACCAACCACACCCACAGTGATAGCACAAACCTGGTAGTCTTCAAAATTTTGGAGACCCATCTCCAAATACTTGTAAAATTCTGTCATGTATTTTGCAAAATCAGCTCCAGTTGCATAGGCCAAAGCTCCAATGGCAAGCATGGCCTCCTCATGAGCTGTTGCACTTCGTGATGCAAAAACTCTCAAAAACAAACCCATTATTTGGTCAGCATACTGCATGAAATGATATTTCGTTGGTTCAGAAGATCCCAACTTCTGTATGATAACCTGCAAGCAACCACATAGAAGTCCTTGTAACTCATTCTGCCTCTCGTCGGATGACACCTTCTGATTCTCAAGAGTCTGATGGAGCTCCAACATGATGACAGGAACAAGCTGTACTACCATCGGAGCTGTTTCATCATTAGAACACCTCACCACTTCATTTAAGGCTTCATAGGCTGCTGTTCTAAGGCGAGATTCTCCAGCATCCTCTCTGTGAGTTACATTGAGGAGAGCTTGAACAATTTCTTGAAAGAAAGGGGTCAACGGAGAGGATGAAGATCCGGCATCCTCATAGCCTTGGGCAAGAAAGTAAAGAGCACCACAAGCCTTCTCAGCAACATTTGGAACATCTTTCATACTCTGAACCAGCACAGTAATGATCTGTTGGCAGTTAGCCGGAGTGATGATAGGAGTATCCAGTGCCGATCCATGCAAAAATTCAAACATTCGTCCAAGAGTCCATGCAGTTGTGTCTTTTACATGGTTATTTGGATCTTTCATCAATGCAGAGAGCATGAAATTCAAAGCCATATTCACCAGCGGCACAAGTTTATCAGGGGATGGACCTTCTAAAATAGAGCCAAAGGCATAAGTTGCAGCTTCCCTTTGCCTCCAATCTGGTTTGGTTATATTCTCTTCAATAAACGGCATGACCAAAGCTACTATATCATCGCCCACTGTCCGTGCAACCAATCCCAGACATGTACCTCCAGCCATAGCAATGTTCCACGCTCCCTCATCCTGATCTTGGTCTTCTTCTTGCTTCAAAAGTGTCTCCAGTAACATGGGGACCAAAAATGAAAGTGCCTGTTTAATAAAATAAAAGCAGGGAACATCTGAATCCCCACTAAAATCACCTCCATATTCTTCTAGTATGTCAATTTCTTCATCACATATTGAACTCCAGAACTCAATTGCCTGGAGTGCAACTGGCTCTTCATCTTCCTTCACAGCCTTGGCAGTGATATTGAAGATTTCTTGGATGTAATGAGCCAACTTCTCATAGTATGTTGAAGAAATGGCTACCAAGCACTCAAATGCTGCACGTCTAATCTTCAATTCAGGTGATTGGGTGGCCTCACAAACAATTCTCATGATGTAATCCCGCTCCATGTCATTAGAAAAATTTGCCTGTGCAAAACCCAAAGCATTATACAATGCTTTTATGGCAGCAAGCCTGACATCATTGTTTTCTTCGGTGGAATTCATTCCCTGAACAACTGCAGTGAGTATCTTATTTACATGTTCCTGGTCTACTACATCTGGGGAAACTTCTTCACAAATGTACCCAAGGGTCTCAAGGGTTGCCTGCCTTGTAGGTGCAGGAAGCTGGTGAACATTAGACAAAAGGGATCCTATCAATTCTGGCCACTGTTTATGAGGCAGCTCGATGCCAGCAACCTTAGCAATAACTTGTGAAGCAGTTGATCGTGCATCAAGAGAAGGAGAAGAAAGTGTCCTCAACAAGAATGCCTTAATCTGGGCTTTCAAAGTTGGGTCCAACGCCAACCATCTTTGCACAAATTCTATTTTCCGGTGTTGCTCTTTAGCGTCCAGAGCATTCTTGAGAATTAAACCTGCAAGCTTCCGACTCTCTGCAGGTTTCTCATCATTTGCCAATTCACCAGCAAGAGAAAACAAGAAACTTGGAAGGTTTTGTTCCTGAAACTGTTTCAAGTTTTCCTCTGCTTGTTTCCTTAATGCACCATCCACAGCTTGTGCATTTAAAAGGATCTGAGTAACCTCCATGGCCATCTAAAGATCAAACATGTAAAAAAGAATTAAATACATGAAAAGAATGCCCAACCAAACTCTCAGTAATAAAAAATATAACTTAACAAGATAACAAAATACATAATGAATGAAGAAAAATAGCCAACTTATGTTTAGAATTCATTATTCATTGCAAAGGGTGTAGCACAAAGAAGAAATGGAAAAGAATAATAAAAAAGAATACAGTGTCAATACAAAAGATAAATCAACCATGTGAAAATATATATATATATATATATATATATATATATATATATATGTATATATATTTAATGGTACAGTATTGTCATAAAAAAAAAAGCAATACAAGGTGCAGCAACGTTCAAGGTTTGTTTCAGAGAGATAAATAAACATTAAAAAAATCACAACTATATAATGAATAGACTTTGTCTATAATCATGTGACCATAATGCAGACAAAATTTTACTCCTAAAATATAATCTTATAATTTCATAATCCCAGTCCAAAATTATAAAAGCATATCCTCCGCTGATAAGAAATTGACCTAACTTTCCCACAAACCCTATGTCACACCACATATAATGAAAGTAACAATAAGAAACAAGTGAAAGGCAACAAACCTAATCCTCACTACTTGAAAAAATGGAGAAAAAAACATTAGTAGTTCAGAAAACACACATTGACACATTAAAATAACATTTGCAAAAATCCCAACAGATTGAAAATGCAAGCAAAAATAATAATCTCACATTCATTTTCCACATTTCCATAACAGTGAAACTAAACAGTGTATCAAGAATCCCGATTTAAATAAAAACCAGTTCAAATAAAACCCTGACAGAATACAATACTGACAAAGAAATCAAAGAACTGGTTCTGATAGAAACAAAACAAAGGAAAACCTAAATATGCCTAATAAAGTGAAAGCCCAAATAAACTATTACACTGGATCAACACTGATGTAAAAAAACAGAAAGTTTCAATTGGGAATAAGCAAGTAAGAGAAAATGGAGGAAGGGACAACTCACCGCAACGAGTTGGCGAGTTGAATCGGCGATGGAGAGTGAGATGAATGAGTTGGGGCAAGTTGAAAGGAGAGAGTGAGGGAAGGAGCGCGGCGACTCTGAAACCCTAGCAGAGTGTGGGAAAAAGCAGAGACGCCAATGTTTTAAGTTTTTTGGGTGTTCAATACTTGCTTTTTTATATTCGCTGTACGACACACTTTGAGAGATGTGAGACAATATCAGCCGCTGATTCAAACAGGGTTGATCTGGACTCTACGATCCCTTCATCAACGTCTCTATTTTGAACTGCCTCCATGATCTGGATTTTCATCTGGGTCACGCGACTCTTCCCGCGCGTGTTTAATGTCTCCAGGTTTGAATCAATGGCATGTGATGAAATGGGTCGATCCTCTATTACGCGCTTTGACATGGTGTCGGAATATGAGAATATAATAACATCTATCATGATATCTTATTTGATCAAATTAAATATACATTATTATAATTTTTATATTTAAATTATTTAATTTTATAATTTATATAAATTTAAGTAATTTTGTAAAAAGAAAATGGGTTGAATTTTATTAACAGACCACTATCTTATATAAATTTGAATACAAGTATGTAAGAAAAATAATATATATATATATATATGATAATTTTTTATTATTTTTACACTAAATTTTATTTTTTAAATACATTTTTTTTGTTATATTCTTTATTTTTATTTGTTATTATTTTTTTATTAAACCTATTAATTTATAACATGTGATCTAACATAATTTATATATTGCAATGGAAAACAAACAATCATAAGTTAAAAACAAAATAATTGTACTTTCTTATATATAAAATATTAAAAAAAATTATTTTATTTTAAAAATATATATATATATATATATATATATATATAAATATATATATATATATATATATATATATATATTTAAATATATATATTGTTTAGGTGTTTGAATATAAGTATGTAAGAAATAAATTAAAAGATTATAATTAAATTTAATTTGTGTTAAATCTTTAATTTACTTAATCATTTATCTAAAGCTTAAGTTAGTTCTAGTTCCAAAGGTGATGTTTGTAACCTACACTTAGACTTTGTTTTTTATTTCTAAAAAATATATATATTTAAAAGGTGGTCAATTATTTCTCATATTTTCAAATTCAAAATCAAAGTTTTATTTATTTATTTTGGTGATTTGAAGTAATAAGCTAGTAAAGAAAAAAATTTGAAAATATTTAAAAAATAATAATTTTCTTTGTTTCAATTTATTCCACACCTTCCTCTATCAATATCATGCTATTCAAATATTATATATTTTTAATATACATGAAAGTTCATGGTAAAAAAACAAAAAACAAATAGTTATGTTCTAAAATTTGATTTAAATTTAAAATAATAGTTTGAGTTTCGATAATTTTTGTCATTAATTTGATGAGATATGACTTGATTTTTTCTGTTTTATAATATATTTTGAAATTTACTTGTCTTAATGGTTGAGAAGTTATGTGATGTAATGTGAATAAAGGTAGTTTGTTTGATGAATTGCAATGAAATACTCATTTAGAAACATAGGGTATCGAGTAATAACCATTTAGACCAGATTCTTAGTTAAACATGAATGACTTTTTTATAAATTCAATAGATGAATTAGAGGATGAATATTGAAAAATGATTTCTATGAAGATGTATCATGTTTTTTAAATTCACTTATTAAATTTGTATTACGATAACTACTTAAAAAATTTCCAAAATTTTTTTAGTTGATTATAACTTATAAACCAACTTATAGATGTAATAATAATAATAATAATAATAATATTATTATTATTATTATTATTATTATTATTATTATTATAAAATTGGTCATGAAAAACAAAACAGAACAAATTAAATTGTTTCAATTTATTTTCAATGAAAAAATAAAAATTTTCTGGCTGCTTTGTTTAAAAAATAAATTTAAAAATTTGTGAAACAAGTACGTTATAACGGAAAATAAGATCGAAATTAACATGTGAAACAAACAACTCATTTTAACATAGAAGATTAGAGTAAATTAATTTAAAAAAAAAATATTAGAGTATGAATATGATTCATATCAATTTATATAGTTTTAAAGCTTCGTTACTTGCGTTGGATATTTTTTATAAAGCATTATTGGATTTGAAAAAAAAAATTATAATTTTCTTTTTTCACCAAATTTGTTTTAAATCTAGAAGGAAAAAACAATTCCTATTTAACAAATAAAGTAATATTGATATAAAGAGTGCATGAACAATAAATGTTTTTATTAGTAAACAAATGAATTGTTTTTACATATTATAATTTATTATAGTTGTATTTTTTTTATTTGTAGTCTATATTGTTATTTTTAGGAATTAATTACTGTATTTTTTATGTACAAATAGTAATGTTTATAATGGGACTTAGTTAGACTTCTTTGAGTCTAAATATGTCTAGATGATAAGAAGAAATATGTAAAAATAAAATTACTAAACAAATAAATTTGTTATGTCTTCTTATCACGAGTGAACATAAGATAAAAAAAGAACAAAATAAGATTATTGTGAACCAAAGAAGTGATACAAGCATGAGAGTATAATATTGATCATTTATCTAAATTCATTGACTTTTGAAATTATATTTTGTCTTTTTTTTTTCATCAAACACTCAAAAATACATATGTTTAGTGTTTATATGACTTCTTAGATACATTTAGGTGTTATCTTCTAATGATAAATTTCATGTGGTGTGAACTATAAATAATCATCACCTCTTTTACATGTCACTCTTTATATATATATATATATATATATATATATATATATATATATATAAAAGTCTCACATGCAAAGGGTATTTAGACCCAACATAACTCATCATCTCAATATCTTATTATCATTATCCACAATCCAATTTCAATTAAAACAAGTTCAAACTAACCAATAATTTAAATGACAGATATTTAAGTCAGTTGACAAATATATATATATATATATATATATATATATATATATATATATTTCTATATATATATATATATATATATATATATATATATATATATATATTCCAATATTTAAATTCAAAAATATGATTTTAAAATCTATAAGGAATTTAGCTCCTTTCGCCTCATATAATATATTATATTACTTCTTTAAAATTTATAAGGAATTTAGCTCCTTTCGCCTCATATAATATATTACATTACTTATTTTCATACACTGCTTCACCACTTAAGGCAAGATTTTAAAATCATATCGAAAACTTTTCCACCACGTAAGATTGCTATAGTTACACAGTAAAAAGCCTTATCAAGATTAGATTTTTGATTCACAAAGATGAAATTTCAGAAAACTGAAAAATTACATACAATACAAAAAACTGCATGTACTATAAAATATTCTACAAAATGATGATATGACAAAAACTTGAACTTATTATGATGAAGTCGAATTATATAGTACTAATGGAGCATCTTCAAGAAACAAGGAGAGAGAATGGGAGAATTAGTTTTCTACTAAGTGAGAGAATAACAAGTTTTCAAAACGGTTTCTGAATTAACCTATTAAACCATCAACCTTTTAAAATAAAAATATATATAAAGTTTTTAATTTTAATTTTATCATTATTTTAACTTTTTTGTCGTGTTCTCACATTTCTTTTCCTTGATAAGTCTTTACAAATTTTGACAAACATATCTCTTTAAATATCGAAGGCAATGAGTGTATAAATGAAACAAAATTATCCGTAGATAAAATAAGTTAGTTGTATTTCTATAATAACATTTATTTATTTTTGTAATTTTTTATACTATTATATTTAAAATATCAAAATGAATAAAAAATAATTATTCAATCATCTTGCTGTTATTTTTCTCATAGATTTTTGTTAATTTTAAAATGTTTTAGTTGACTTTATATTTTTTATTTGACTTTTTATTTAAAATAAAATTTCTAAGTGATAAATTACCATTACCTTAATTTTCAATTCTGGAAAAAGTGTCATGTTCTCTCTATATCATTTGTTTCATAACTTTCTCTTTTAACAGTGGTCTCATCTACTTCATCTATTTCCCACTTCAAAATTTTAAGTATATTTTATCAAATAATTTAATGCTTAAATATTATATTTTTCATGCATGTTCATCGTTTTTGACAATTATCTTTGTGAAATTTTATTTATAAGAATTTATTCTAATTCAACATAAGTATCATCCCAAGGAAAAGTTTAAGCAAACATAGAGAAAAATAATTATATCACTAGTACATGTATCATTTTTAAAATTTGATGAGACTTGTACTGTAATGTACTGTGACCAACATATAGATTAGTAATATACTTTTAAAATTTATATTATATTGTATTATTATAAAATTACCATCTAAATGCTGACATTATATTTATTATTTTCTCTTTCATATTTCACATAGAATCTCATTACTGTCACATATTAATTTTAATGATATGTATAATTTGATGTGCGTTACACTTTTTAATTTTAAAAAATTATTATAGTTATTTTATTTTTTAAATTGAATTTAACTGAATGTCATTTATATAATTTTAATTTCACAAAAAATAAACAAATAAAGTATTTAAATTCAATACTATACTATTAAGTCATAATTAAATAAAAGAAATGTTTAGCACCAAATTAACTCAATCTAATAATATCAACAATTATAGAATAACTAATAGTCATAGTACATGGAAGAACATACTAGAATATAAGGGGGATTGAGAAGGTTGACCTTGATAAGTAAGTTGAGGTCATCAAGATGAACGGCAGATATGTTCCCAACACCATAACGAATGCTATTGGCTGGAGCAACCAATTCACGAATCCTCATTGGTCCACGTCACCATCTATGACATGTTTTAGCGTCAAGCTTTAGTTAGGTTCAGGAAAAGACCAGGCTTCGCTCGAGTCTCCCTTCATCACACTACATAAAAGGCTTGTTGCTCTCGTGCCATTTCCAAACACTGAAACCATTTAAACTTTCTGTAACCTTCAATTTCTACTCTGCAATTCCAACTGAAACCGTTTTGCTTTTCTTCCAAAGAAGAGTAAGAGAGAGGAAGAGTGATTGCGAGAGACAGCAATGGCTGGCTCGTTGGCAAGCCGTTCTCTGATTGTTCTTGCCATTATATCCTTAGGTATTTCTCCTGACCTAATTACAGATCTGTTTGTTTTGCTTTAATTTTTAGCTTTTCAGCTGTTTTTGTTTCAATGCGGGAGTGAAAGCAATGCAATCAGATCTCGCTTTGTTCACATATTTTTGGATTTGTTTTGCATGATTTGCTGTGTTAACTATTGCCTACTGCCAGATCAGATCAGTGAGTGTAGTGAGATCTTAGATAATAGTTGTTTGTGATTTTGTAAGTCATTTTGTCGATTGATGCTGAAGTTTTGCATTTCAGTGACAGTTTTGCATTTCAGTGACGTTTTATGTTGAGAAGTATGTTGAGAAGTTACGTGTGAGTGATGTAATATGCCTTTATCTGCATCTGAAAGTTTCGTTAAAAGTTGTTAGTAGTTGTTAGTTACCTTTGCCATCGTATTCTTTTATTTAGATTGTTGATAAGGATTTTTATTGTTAAGCCAAGTGATTAGTAGTCTCCATGGGAAGAAGTTTTTGTTCTGCCGCGATGCTTAAGAATTTTGCTGTCTTGTGTATTTTCAAGGTGTTGGTGTTTTTGTATTTTTTGTGTTTTTAATTTGAGTATGACAACAACATCATCATGTAGTTTCCCTTCGTAGATAGTTAGATACACTAAAAGAATAAAATAAGGAGCCGTTATGGTAGTTTTTGTGAATGGATTCATATATTATTGTATCATATAGTTTATTTTGTTTAATTTGACTCTGTTTAACGGGCATGTTATCACAATGAGTATCAGTAACTAATATTGAGAAATTCATACATAGGATGTCTATTTGCAATTTCCATTGCAAAGGAGGAAGCTACCAAGTTGGGGACGGTCATTGGGATTGATCTTGGAACGACCTATTCATGTGTTGGTGTTTATAAGAATGGCCATGTTGAAATCATAGCCAATGACCAAGGTAACCGTATCACTCCATCGTGGGTTGCCTTCACCGACAGTGAGAGACTCATTGGGGAGGCTGCCAAGAATCAGGCAGCTGTCAACCCCGAAAGGACCATCTTCGATGTTAAGAGACTTATTGGAAGAAAGTAAGACATTCTGAAGCTTTTGATTCAGGTCTATTAAATTTGATGAGAACAAAGGTGTCTGACTCGTATTATTTATTAGGTTTGAAGATAAGGAAGTTCAAAGAGACATGAAGCTCGTTCCTTACAAAATTGTCAACAAGGACGGAAAACCTTACATCCAGGTAAAAATTAAGGATGGTGAGACTAAGGTGTTCAGCCCTGAGGAAATCAGTGCCATGGTTCTGATTAAGATGAAAGAAACCGCGGAAGCATTCCTTGGGAAGAAAATTAATGATGCTGTGGTCACTGTCCCAGGTAATTGGAACAAATCATGATATCAATTTTGTAATATTGATTGTTTTCAATTCATCCTGTTTTTGTTTTTATTATAAGTTATGACATTTGTTCTGTCAATACACAGCTTACTTCAATGATGCTCAGAGGCAGGCCACCAAGGACGCTGGTGTCATTGCTGGTCTCAATGTTGCTAGAATTATTAACGAACCCACTGCTGCTGCCATTGCTTATGGATTGGACAAGAAAGGTGGCGAGAAGAACATTCTAGTCTTTGATCTTGGAGGCGGGACATTTGATGTCAGTATCTTGACAATTGATAATGGTGTTTTTGAGGTTCTTGCAACAAATGGAGATACTCATCTTGGAGGTAATTCTTTTAATAAGTCTTGATATGATGAAATTATTATACAGAAGAAAGAAGATTTATACCATGAAGGTTTCCTATGATGTTATCGCTTACTGTATCTGCTTCCACTTACCAGGTGAGGACTTTGATCAGAGAATAATGGAGTACTTCATTAAATTGATCAAGAAGAAGCATGGAAAGGATATTAGCAAGGACAACAGAGCACTTGGCAAGCTGAGGAGAGAGGCAGAGCGTGCAAAGAGAGCTCTCAGTAGCCAGCACCAGGTCCGCGTGGAAATTGAATCACTTTTTGATGGTGTTGATTTCTCTGAGCCACTCACCCGAGCTCGGTTTGAGGAGTTGAACAATGACTTGTTCCGGAAGACAATGGGACCAGTGAAGAAGGCTATGGAAGATGCTGGATTACAGAAGAATCAGATCGATGAGATTGTTCTTGTGGGTGGAAGCACAAGGATTCCGAAGGTTCAACAGCTTTTGAAGGACTACTTTGACGGAAAGGAGCCAAACAAGGGTGTCAACCCTGATGAAGCAGTTGCCTATGGTGCTGCAGTGCAGGGAAGCATTTTGAGCGGAGAGGGCGGTGAAGAAACCAAAGGTACCATAGTCCAGAAGTCATAAAAATTATTTATACAAGTAGATTGCTTAGCATTACATTCTCTAATTGTTTGTGGCACTGTGGATTCAGATATCCTTCTCCTGGATGTGGCTCCCCTCACCCTTGGAATTGAAACTGTTGGTGGAGTGATGACAAAGTTGATTCCCAGAAACACTGTTATCCCTACCAAGAAATCTCAGGTGTTTACCACCTACCAGGACCAGCAGACCACTGTCTCCATTCAGGTATGATTCCCTTGTTCGACTGCATTAAAGTGCACGATGCTCGTGTTTTTCTGAATCCAAGATGCATGTCTGTACAGGCAACCTTAATAATTCAATTCCTTTTCTTAATAAATAGGTTTTCGAAGGTGAGAGGAGTCTCACAAAGGACTGCCGTCTGCTTGGGAAATTTGATCTTTCAGGAATTCCTCCAGCCCCAAGGTTAGTTTCGTGCTTTCACGATGATCGTGTGCTCTAAAAATATTGCTTCAATTGATATTTGTAACTCACTGGTATGTTATGTGGTAATTGAAAAGGGGTACCCCTCAAATTGAAGTGACCTTCGAAGTTGACGCAAACGGCATCCTGAATGTGAAAGCAGAAGACAAAGGCACTGGGAAATCAGAGAAGATCACCATTACAAATGAGAAGGGACGTCTGAGCCAGGAGGAGATCGAGAGAATGGTCCGTGAGGCGGAGGAGTTTGCGGAGGAAGACAAAAAGGTGAAAGAGAGGATCGATGCTCGTAACAGTCTTGAAACCTACGTCTACAACATGAAAAACCAGATCAACGACAAGGACAAGCTTGCTGACAAGTTGGAGTCAGATGAAAAGGAGAAAATAGAGACTGCAGTGAAGGAAGCATTGGAATGGCTCGATGACAACCAGAGTGTGGAGAAAGAAGAGTACGAGGAGAAGCTGAAGGAGGTGGAAGCCGTTTGCAACCCAATAATCAGTGCTGTGTATCAGAGATCAGGAGGAGGCCCAGGTGGTGCATCAGGCGAGGGCGAGGACGAGGACGACTCTGACGACGAGCTCTAGAGATGTTTGTTATGCTTTAGATATGATGAGAAACAATAGATTAGTCCGGAGTCTGTTAATTTTTATGATAGCTGGGAATTAAGAAATTCCCCTGCGCTTGCTTTTTTGGTGGCGATGATAAGATACTTGTGAAATTACTTGTATTTTCCTTTTTTTTTTACTAGTTTTTACGACGAATCTTTTTCATCTGTATGATGACCCTGCTTCATTTCTGGTTTCCTTCTGCTTGTTTTTGTTACATTCCTCCCCGTTCCTGTGTCGCGTTCTTGACAGCAAAGTGTTCCGGTGCTCACACTTAGTTTTCGGTTTGAAGTAGTCTTAATAATTTTAATAATTTTTAAAAATTAGCGCAGGTAATATTTTTCAAAAGCCATATTATGAAAACTAGCGACTACCAAATCTCTATTGGATATTGAATTTGTCATTGAATCTTTTTCTCGAAGTTGGACAAAGGGTGCTATTATTGAGTAGGGTCAGAACATGAAATGTTTATATGGTGTCTACTACTTCTCTTCCAGCGCTTTTTGTATGTTTACTGTTAACTGTATTAATACGTCGTTGTCGATTATTTTAGAAGACAGTAAATTGATTTTGTCAACTATGCTAATGCGTGTAATTTATAGTTGTAGTGTAGTTTAGCATGTAAGGAAATTGGACGTGAATTTACTTGCACATCAAACATGTTATTATGATTCGTGGGAGTCCATAATGAGATTCAAATAAGTAGAAGTCAAGGATTTATAGTTGTAAAATTAATTGATTTATATTTTTGAGAAAAAAGAGGGTCGAGTTTTGCACTTCTATGTATACATCAAAACTTACTTCTCTAGATCTTGTTTGTGTTTCTTGTGTTTTACCACAATTTCACAAATTTGTGTTTCCATCACCGATTTTACCTTAACATGGATTTAGGAAAATGGATTTGAGAGAAAATGGAGTTGGAGGTGAGATTATTTAAATTAAGAAAAAAGATTGTGGAAAATAAAAAAGAAAAAGAGAAAAAAATTTAGAAGAAAATAATGATTTGATAAATTAAAAAATATTTTAATTGATAAAATTAGATAAATATTATTTTACCTTGGTTATATAAAATTATTTAAAATAAAATATTATTATTATAATATAGTAATAATTATTATTATTATAGATTAATATTGTTTCATCTTCTTGTCCATGTTTTGGCTGAGGACAGCCCATTACACCCACCATGAATACACAACGGAGTGACAAAACACCACCAGCAACCACCTCCAACCACCCTCACTCAGTCGCAAAAGACTAAACGAAAAATCACTACCACCACCGCATCAGTCAGAACAATTCTATACTTTTATAGAAGTTTGACGTGTCTTTCTTCACATATCTCTTAAACATAGGGAGAACCATTTTCACTTCCTCTCCCCCAAATCGCCACTTGTAAACCCACTCTCATCGTTGGAAACAAACATAATTCAAATAAACATAGGCTTAATGATAGAATTGAAGAAAAAAAAAACTAGAATTAGCATCTTATAGTAATACTTACGCAAATAAAAAATAACTTTAATTTCTTAAGGTTTATTATGAACTTCTAAAATTACAAGAATGTTTGTTAAAAGTTCTTAAACATGAAATAATCAATGTAGAATTGTTCAGTAGGACATGTACATAACTAATCACATTTCTTCTTACACTTTTTAGTATAAACAAACCGGATATTAACTTTAGACTCTATTTGGTTACATTACAGATAGAAATCACAAAATTTTGTTTATCAATATTAACTGCCACTTGCTATTTAAGTTGTACAACACTCAAAAAAGCTTAAAGTGCGTTTTTTCTTGATTAATGGCATGATGCCTTCAATTTATAAGAATGTGATCATCATCCCTTCATTTTTTTTAATAATCACAGTTGATTTTTTACGCCACACTACACTTAAAAAAATCTTCTTCTCATTAATCATTATTTTCCTCCAATTCGGTGAGGAAACATGATTACTAATTAAAAATATTTTTACACTGACAGAATAAAGCTAGGTAGAAAATGTAAAATGAATTTCATCAATCCTCCTTGCGGAAATCTATAATTTGTATATTTATTACATTAGGGAGAGGGGTTGAATATGATTAGATTCCAGCTTTAGGATTTCCAGAACCAGCTGCGGCGACTCCCATCCCACTAACACCATGTGATGTAGCTGCCATTGTGTCATTGGCTGCATAATCTTCAACATCTTTAACATCCAATTCACTCACAAGTTCATCAATTTTCTTAAATTGATATGGCCATCTTGCATTGTAGAGAAACTGGCGAAGATCAAACCTATTATCATCTGGTGAATAACTCTGCGATTGATTGAAACATTAACTTTCATTAACCAACAAAAGACATAAGAATAAGCCAAAATAATGGGAATATCGGAGAGCTATCCTGATTTGAAGTGATAACAGCTACATACCTCAGCATGGTAGGAAGGTGTCAAGACAGTCATTTTGTGTCGATTGATGGAATGATACTTGAAGAAGTATTTTACTTTTTCAGCTACTTGTGATGGAGTCAATTTTGCGCCCCATCTGTAGCATAGGTTCTACAATAGTATATTACAAAACAAGTTATGATTGGCAAGTAAAATTAGACAAAATATGAATTGCAAAATTCACTCAGACTGCTAGCTTTGGATGCCAAAACTTTATTTCGCTTGAGTTCACAATATCAAGTTCAGTGATTATTCTTTCTGGTAAGGTTTTGAAAACGTGGTAGTTTGGAGGTACATGCTATGCTTTCACCTTTTGTTATAGACAGAGATTCTTTTTATTACTACAACCATATATGATACTTTGACCCTCACAGGTATTTAGATTACAGGATGTTTACGCATCCTACTACCACCCGTTTGACATCTTCTGTTCAACCACTATCATATAACAGAAAAAAGAAGTGAAAGTTTAAAGACATAATTAGGACAGAATGGAGAAGAGAGAGATAAACCTGGAACATGGAAACTGGACCACAACGGAAAATTTTTCGTAGTCTTCCATAAACTGATAGTTCCTCGTAAGTCATTCCCATATCGACTTCATCAAGCTGTTCAACAAAGAATGAAGTATCTGAATACATAATTTTAAAATTTGACCATAAACAGTTTACTAATGCATATAGATAAAAGCAGCCATATACTTAAATTATATTTTATTAAGATGGTATTTGAATTTTATATTGTTTCTTCGCATTAGCAGGCTCTACAACACAATTTTGGTGTACAAACAAATTCTTGAAAAAACTATATTCAGTAGAGATAATGTCAAATTATAAGTAGATGCAAACTTCACTTCAAACCATTTTGTTAAGTTCGAATTATACTTAAATCATATTTTATTAAGATGGTATTAGAATCATTTAGAATCTATCATATCGCCGTCAAGTTTGTTGGGTCTCATGTCACCTACTATCAGGCTCCTCTTTAGTCTCACACTCGAGATGTCCAATCCTCAGCTTAAGAGGGTGCACCAAAGAGTTCAAACCGACTAGAGATAAAGCTAAACTATAGTATATAATCCAATACAAATCTCACCTTATAAGTCAGTTTTGTAATGTTGGGTTAGGCTTATATTTCACTTTCTTAAGACCAAAAACCTAATGACCAACTTACATAATGTCAATATATTTGCACAGCATCATTGTGATCTGAGGTTGCTGCAATTAAATTGTGTTTTGACCTGTCAGGAGTATTGTTGACAACAGTCACTCACTCTCGCGCAAAAATAAAAAATTTGAATTTTGTATTGTTATAGTTACCCTCTGGTCCACTTTAAGCTAATTCCTACGTAAGGATACACAAATACCGAATATGGTATTGCATGTATAAGCATTTACAATTTAAGCAACACAATCAAAATCAAAGTGTGATTCCAGATTAGTCTTAAATGGTGTAACAAAACAGAATATTACCTGACTGTAATTAGAACGTTGAGGCTCCAGTTCAGCTGTGGGTGGAGCTTCTTCAATATCTTTCAAAGATGGGTAACCAAGGTGGATGGCTGCCCATCGCAGGAATGCCCGAAGGTCCTGCTTACTTATACTACCAATAGGATTTATATCTGCTGAGCTGCAATCATACTGTAAAAAGATATAAGCTGTGATCAAAACGGTGAAATGGACCACAGATTATAGAAGGTGGAGAAAATAATTGATAAACAGAGGGTCTATTTTAAGCAAATATTTTATGAATAGTTACAAAATCAACTCAGTTCCCTGTTTTCAAAGATTCAAGTGTTATTAAAAAATTTTTGTATAGATCTATGTAATTGGGAGAAAAAGTGAAAAAGAAAAAGTAGAAATTTTGTAATTAGGGTAAGGAAAAATGGTAGAAAGACATTTTCTTCAACCAAACTATCCCTAATAAAGAAAGGTGTAATCCAAAGCTCAATAGAGGTACCTTGGTCAAGTAACCGCGTAACCCTTCATCCACATTGGAGCTCCCTAAGACAAGGTAAAATCCAGGTTTGCCATGAACCCAAGGCAAGAGTGACGCTAACATGAAAGCTAGCACCATTCTGATTCGAGCCTGAATGTTCTGCAAGCTTAAATTCTCAACATTAGATCCACCATCAACCTGCAGAAACAAAATCATAAAAAAAATGAGGCTTCCATGAAATAGAAACAAAAGATGCTTCAATCTTTAATAGAAAAGTGAGATTCCCCATAAAGATGCTACGCAAATACTTTAATAGCCTGTCATTCTGATATTGAGATACATTACAATATGAACATACTGTTTTGTACAAACATAACGTGAGTGACAACTTTATGGATTACAAGTTCTAGCTGTTGTCATTTATGATTGAGAGAACTCCTTCACGCTTCATTTACCTTGTACTGTGGTCGTTTTCCTGTAAGTGTCTGGAATAACGACAAAAAAGCAGACACAACTACATCAATGCTAACATCAAGATGCCATGAACCTATTTCATCAGCCAGCACCTTGGCTCGGGACTTTGTCATTTCTGAACTGAAGCAAAAAGAAATTTCAGTCATCCATCACATCTGAGTGATATGAACTGATTGATGCAATAAAATGATTTCTTAGTACAGGCAAAGTGAAAAACAAATCCTAGCACTCAAGGGCTTTAGTCTTCCAGTGTTTATGTTTTACACTGCACAATAGTGTAACTACTATTGTGATTGCTAGTAGTTCCAAATGTCCTCTTTCTTTCTCACAGGAGAGCGCATGGGATTTAATAAATACTAGCAATAGATCAGGTAGCCAGGATTACAGAGAGCATGTATACGCATTCAAATTTCAAGATAGTAGTTTTAGAAAAGGAAATCTATGAGCATACTGGTCAAACTTATGTTATACCATCATTATGTTTTAATGACAAAATAATCAACTTTGTTCAAAACCACCATTATGTGACTTTAATGGGGGATTTGAAAACACAATGGAGTGAAAATAAATTAGAACCAAAACCATAAATATCGGTCCAAAAAATATATATAATAAAATATAAAAAAAAGAATGAGGGACACCTCTTATACAAATGTGGATGGAATATCAATGGAATGTAGCAGATAGAAACTTATAGAGATACAGCTAAATATTGTACAACAATAAAACCGGAATGGAAATTTATCATTTACCTGTTTTCAGATCCCATAAACACAGTATAGAATATTCTTTTAGCAAATTCTCTGCTGTCTGTAGGATACTGGCCATCCTTATAGTTTCCAATTCGTATTGCATCAGCTTTAACTTGCTCATCCCCATTTGCAATTTCTGCAAGCAAATATGACCCATGAGCCATTGATATCCAAACTACATATGTCATTGTCTTTTCCACCTTTGCCACATGAAAATATGAGATGAAAAATAAACAGGAGGCATTTGTCTTTCTCAATCTTATTTTGAGCCACCATATTTGAAGGATTTTCAAGAAGGAACTATGAATACTCATCTCTACTTTTCCACCTTGTTCAGCCATCAATCAAATATATATTACCTCTTAATCCTTCCCTTAGATCTTTATACATAAGCTAGATTAGTGATCACTTTAAGCATTTCTATATTCCTAAATAAAGCAGGATGATAAATGGAATAGTGTTAATTCCAAATGCTGTCACGAGTATCTGAAAAAGAGGGTACACATGAATCTAACAAACCACACTTCTCATTGCACTTGAACTTACCTTTCACAACCAGCTGGCACATGCATCCAACAATTGCAGCAACTGAAGAACTGTCTGCTCCCCCAGAAAGTGGAAGCAGAAAACCAGATGCTCCACTTCTTCTTAAGTAGTCCCATAACCAGCAACCAGGTCCAAATGCTATTTCCTCCTCAGGAGAGTGGTACTTTATCTATAATGAATAAATCACAATCAACTTAGCAGCTTGGATGCCTGAGTGATCGCAGTAATGTGGTGAAATAAGAATCCAAGATGTCATAAATTTTGACTATCTTCAAATTTGCAATTAAACGAAAATAAACTAACCTCGAGTGGAAGAGAAAGGCTTATTTTAAGGTTAAAAGGACGACAGAGACTGTAAGGTACATCCACTGAAGGAACCTTCGTTTTACAACTTGCTTGCTCTTGGAAGCTACTTAAAGATCCTCTAAGGCTAGCAACCTACCAATGGAAAACATGACTAAAAGAATCAAATCCAACATCAGTTATTGATACTCGTAATGATTGTGTAAATTGATATATGGAATATAATGCAATACATACCACATCTAGATCTATCTGAGCAACCACAACCTCAACATCCTTCAAAGAAAATTGAGAACCCTGAGCGACAACATCTCCATTAACCACAACACATGCACATCCATCTGTTGCAAACACGATAAATTGTAGACAAATGAGAAAAAAAAAACATAAATGAAATTTGAACAAGCTAAATGAAAGTTAAATTGTCCTTATACAGACTGCAAGAATATGTACTTGGCACAAATGTGAAAAGTACAAATATCATTCCATTAAGACAGAAGGTTTTTCTACCATAGTAAAGGCGACTTCCATCACAGCCTTGTTGATTACTATACATGTAAACCCCTCCACGAGTATCAGTGGCGCCTATAAGAGCATGAACACGATAATCAAGCTTTCTAAGTTGGTGGTGACTTCCACTTGCATTCATAATCACTTCAACCCCGTTCAATGCAAGCTCAGAATGAGGAGGATTTGAAGTAAAAAGCTCTTCACAAACTTCAGCAGCTATAGCTCTAATAATGGGAAAATGATTCATATTTAGCAATTGATAAATCTGACTAAAACATGCAAGCACTCAATAAACAAATAAAATGCATGCAAACACGCAACGCAACAGTTGAAACACAATAATTGTTAAGTGCATGAAAGAAAGGAAATGTAAATAAATCAACTGCCTACAGCATGAATGTAACGCTGATGGTTGTATCAGCCGTAAAACAGAAGAGAATACACCGTATCTGGTAACAGTATGCTTAATAAACAAAATATAAATAAAACCTATGATTTGTTTAATTTTAGGAATTATCACTAACCATCTATTATCACAACTTAGGAACCATATATGTGATTTTACTGGAAGTGGAAAGGACAACTTTTTTAGGTAAACCCATGGTATCTCTCAATCAAGAGACAAGGATTAATTTCTCCAGGCTTTAAAACTCATTTAAGGGATTAACCTCTTTCTGCATGCCTTTTTAGACCTATGAGACGGAGGATCAAATCCTTGACCACGTGTTTAAGAGATAAAATTATATATCAACTATCTCACACCATGTTGGTGACACAACTTCTATGTAACAATAAAAATGAAATAGAAAACTAAGTGAGTAAATCGCGTATACAATGCAATGAAAAGGGATTTTACAGTTTCACCAGATCAACGTAGACTTTTAAACAATCACCTTTAAAAAACAATATAACAGTAGAGTGCATGGATATTAAACTCAAACTAAATTAAGTAAAACATATTTACAACTTACGTGTCTTGAAACTTCATGAACCCATAACCGAATGGAACCGATTTCTGGCCTAAAGCCTGAGAAATTTCAAAGGGCAACTGAAAATCCTCAAGCTGGTCCCTCTGCTTCCAAGCCGTGAACCATCGAAGTTCTCTGTAATTGCCATCATTTGCAAGACTCATCTTCGGTCGTATCATAACAATCTTCCGGTTCAAACAGAAAACCTGACAATTGTAGCGCTCCGAACCTTTGATAACCGGCATGCCGAAGCTACACAGAATGCCATCAGTCCAGTCTCCAAGCAGCAAATCTTTCAAACACTCCCATCTGCAAGCAACAAAGCCAATTCACAGTTTCCTTAGAATCAAAAACACTTATCATGTTCCTACGTGAAACACACACAGAGAGGGAAAAAAAACAAAGAAACATAACATACGAATGGTTAACTGTGTCGAGTTCTAGGAAGTGGTCTTGGCAGCCATAACCAGGAATCTCGAGTTCGGGACCGAGCCTAATGGAGGCGCCGGCTTCTTTGGCCTTGGCTATAGACTCCTTGATTTGCTTTGCGTTGCAATCGAAGTCCATCGCCCATTGATTGAGACTGCATGTAGCAACCTTCAAGAGCCTCATCGCGTAACAGAAGCGGTTTTGGTTCGCAATTTGGGGTTCCTCAATGCCGCAGATTACAATTGCAGCGATAATCGCAAGGGGCTTTTTAAAATGTGTTGTGTGCTCAGAACTTAGCTTCGATTCCACGACGCTACTTTGAAGATTATGGGTCGCATTCGTTGTTCTCTCCTGGACCCTTGGACGGGTTCTTTTGTCTCGCTTCCCTCTTCGCACGTAACTCACTTCACCAACTCAGTTTTCAAGTCAACTCACTATTCATGTTTAAGTGTACAAAAAGTTTCTGATTAAAATTTTTAAGTAAATAATTCATTTCTTTGCTGTATATTGTCTATCAAATATTTAATTAATAAAGTTTCATGCAGATTTTTTTGTGTAATAAATATAGTTTATCAATATTTTGTGAAATCATATATTTAATGTGATCTATTATTGATAACATATGACTTTGTTTATAAATCTTATCTGCAACTAATTTTAATTAAAAACCTTTATTTAAATATTCTTTAGTTTTAGAATGGTAACAAAAATTAGGACCTAATTAAATAAAAATAATAAATATAGGAACCAAATTGAATATAGAATATTGACTTTGACACGTGACATACAATTGAGTTAACACGTGGACATTAAAAAAAAGCAAAAAAAATTCAAACAAATAAAATAAAAAATTCAAAAAAAACACGAAAGGACACGTGGCACGCTCTTAGGTTGACATGTGTACATTTAAAAAAATATTAAAAAAATTTAAAAAAAATATAAAATAAAAATAAAACAAAATTCAAAAAAACCACGAAGTGACTCGTGGCAATCACGGTTCATGGTTGTTAATGATTTAAACGGTGTTAGCAAAAAAATACCCAATTAAACAAAATTGACGAAAATTGGGACCTATTTGAATACAAAACCAAAATTATGACTTTTTTGAAAAAACTTGACGAAAATTGGGACAAAAAAGATATTTTAACTTATTTCTATTGTGTGAAAAGGTTGCAATATTCAATCGTTGAGCATGAGATTAGGAGGACCACTTTATCTTTTTAATTATGTTTGCTAATACCAGTTGGAAAAAAAAGGTTAAATATGTTTTTGGTCACTTAACTTTTAGTGAATTTTAAAATTAGTTTATCTTAACACTTTAGACCAATTTAGTCCTTTATCTTTCGAAATATATGGATTTAGTTGTAACGTCCCAAAAACTGAATAACCTCAATTAATAAAACATCACGTACATGAATAATCAGAGAGTACAAGGATTAGGGTAAGAATGTATACAATACGTCAAATATCCCCGAATTTCAAGAAAAGGGCTCCACATGGCCCAACCAGAACTAAACTGAAAATAACACAATTAAGAATGCTAGGTCTTGTTCGTACAAGACACATAAATAACAGAATCTACTAGTAATGGGCCCCACAGTGGGCCCAACACCTATCCAAAGCGTCAAGCTGCAGCATCCCTATTTCTATCACCACTGCCAGGAGTCCTTACATCTGCTCACATCAACAAGGTTGATGATCATTGCAAAGGAAGGGGCCACACATGACACACAAGCAAACAAAAGGGTAAGCTAGCGAAAAGTCATCATACAGACTCACAACACACCATTCATATTCAATCATACATGACAGTCCTCCCATGTGAAATACCCATCTATATAAACCCTACGATTAAACTATCCGGATACTTAATTGAGGCACCACCACGTGACAGTGGAATTAGGTCCTAGCAATGAGGCGTCACCGCGAGGCCTTCACGAAATTATACCCTTATAGGAGGCACCACTACGTGGCCATCCGTGGAATTACGCCCTGGTCCTGAGGCACAACCACGACCCCCTGTGGAATTACGTCCTTTTGTCGAGGCACCACCAGGGACTCCCCTTAAGAGGATCCATGGAATTACGTCAAACCTATGAGGCGCCACCAAGATCCCTCACCACAAGGGTCATGGAATTATGCCCTACTCATCCTTTAAACATGTTTCACCCACTAATCAAGAATCTCTCATAATATAAATATCATGTAAAATCAACAATTCATACAACTCATGCTCTTCAATTCATACCCAAACAACTAACATGTCATTTCCATTTCAAATGTAACATATTAATCATACCATCAATATGCAACACTTGTAGTAAAGCATTTGAGTCAGATAACAACCACACATCAGTGAACCACTCAACCACAACATCAAAAACCTGTTCGCTGCCTCACCCAAGCTATCAGGGCTCGCTCAGGCGAGGGGACCCTCTCGCCCAGGCGGATTCCATCTCGCCTAGGTGAGAGCGCGACAAGGGCACATGCGACTCAATGGGGTCTCGCCCAGGCGAGAGCACACCTCGCTCAAAAGAACGCAAGTCGCCTAGGCGACAATTGAGCGACAACGTCCTGGGCGAGCCTCTGATAATCTCGCTTAGGCGAGACTAGCTCGCCTGGGCGAGAAAGCCAGCACCCGCCACTGTTTCCTCGAGTAACAACCACCCACACATAACCAACAGTTCAAAAATGCATTCCCAACCACTGATATTCTCATACAGACCATTAAATCATCACAAACTCATAAAATAGGCATATTCCAAGGGAAAAACATAAGGGCCTAGCTTCCCTTACCTGAAAGAGTTAAGCGGAACCCCCAATATGCACACAACGAGCACGACTGTCCTAAGGTGGCCAAAGAGCTGGGAAATAAACGATAATACATAATAAGCACGAGTTACTACTAACCCTAACGATAAAAGTTTGCCTAACGGTGACGTAAGAGATCGAAGTTGACTTACGTGGTTGGAATCTGGCTTGGGCTAGCTCGAAGAATGTTGGCGGCAAAACCCTAGCAGAGCGTCGTAGCTGCTCAAGGAGGCAAGAAGTGTACTGTTTTTGAGAGTGAAGGAAAGTGAGACTGTTAGGGCAGATTAGGGTACGTTTTTACTCCTTGGGTCAGCCTTTAGGCCCATTAGTTTAAGGGCAGCCCTTAAAATATTAAGGCAGAAAACAAGGCCTTACATTAGTCATTTTAATCAAATTTTGTTAAGTTTATTTGACATTTCAAGCACATTTCATAATAGTATTTGACTTAACATTAAAGTAAAAATATAATATATAATTAACATTCACTAGGAATTAAGGGACAAAAATATATTTAACTAAAAAAAGAGTAATATATTTAAGGTAATAAAGGATATTTTAAACTAAGATAACTACTTTTTTTCTATGTATGTAATTTTTATTAAGTAATATATTTATTATTCTACGATATTTATTTATTATTGTTACTTTAATTTGTTTATAAAATTGCGCTTTATTTAAATTGTTTAGCTATTGATATCACTAATTTTTTATATTTATTTGTGTTTCTTTAAAGTACATTGATCTCATGTGGTCTATTTCTTTGTTTATACTAAAACTGCAATCAATACTTAATATACTCGAAGTTTCTTAGTTATTCTTTGTGTATTACACACATGTTAATAAAATTAAGGCATTTTGACCCTTTCAAATGAGAAGGTCGTGAATAAGACTCTCAATGTATTATTTAACTTCTCTAAGCTATCTATTATGAAGTCAAGATAAATCATCTCAAACTAAGTTTTTTTTTTTTTTTCTTTTCAAATTAACACATCTCATCAAATGTGGCATCATTGTTTATGAAACATATTATATTTAGCAATACCATATTATATATTAACAAAGTATTTGCAACTGTTTTACATCTCTTTATTTATTTTTCCCTAAATCCGAAACAAAACTCAAAATTCAAACATTGTCAATTCTAAGCACTTTTAACTTGATTACTTAGGTACACCGATCTTTTTAACCTTTGAAAAGTTTTATATTTACCTTTTAACTTAAGTTTTTTTGTATGATATACATAATTTGTTTTATTTTATTAGATATTTTATTATGACTAACTTGCAAAAGGGTTGGGCATATCTATCGATATCCATGTAACCTTTTGTTATGTTCATAAAAAATGAACCCTATTTTTAAAAATTATATAATTATAGACATAGACAATTTGCAAGTCCAATACGTTAAATTCACATACTTTACCAGTTTATTTGTGGAGTAGTATGTAAACTCCAAAACCACGATTTAGAAAAGAAAAGTCACATAGCTAACCAACTAATTTTGCATATTATTGTTTAACAGATTTTATCATAATAAACAAAAGTAAAAAAATTAAATTCAACTGACTTTATAATTTTTTCATTTTTATTAATATTTATATCTATTAAATAGTTTCTTACCCTCGAGTTTTTGAAGAAAAAATACGACCACAAAAACATTATTTATTCATAGACCAAACTTAATTGTCTCGTTTAAAAGACGGGCTTCACGGATTCTATCCACGTGTCCCCTTCTAATTTGTCTAAGATAACAACTTACACGTTAGAATTCCAAATGTCCATTAGCAAATGTAAAAAATAGTATATAAAAATAATTTCATAATCGGTTATTGATGTTTCAATAAAGAAAACAAGTTTTTTTCATCTCACTTTTAATATTTTAATTATTTATTAATTTTTGTGCATTTTGCGTCATATTCTAAAAAATTTACACCACTCAACTGAAAAATTATTTTTCTCTTCACTTTTTTAGAATGAAAACCTCTCAAATCAAATGTGTAAATAAAAAAAAAAGGTTAAAATCTTTGAAAATAAAAGAACACGTTAATAAATAAATAAAAAGAGACTTAAATCATATGAGTGAATCAAACAATGAGAAGGGGTGATGTGTTTCCAAGCAAAAAAGACCAATTTTATTGGCCAAACCATCCTTTCAGGAATCGCAATTGGTCCACGTCACCACGTGTGACATGCTCCAACTTTCCAAAGAGATCTATAAATGAATGGGGCTGTTACAAGTTCCTTGTTGTGAACTCAACGGAACTGCGATTCGTAGACAAAAGAGAAGAAAACTTGACACCATGGCTCGCTCGTTTTCACGCGGGTCTCTGCTTCCTCTTGCCATTGTTTCGTTAGGTATCAATCAGATCTCATTGTTTTCTCCGTCTCTTTTCAGTGTAGCAAGAACCTTCTCACTGCGATTTCTTTCAACTTTTCTCTGATTGTTTGTTTGGATCTTCTATTTTCATGGATCTGATGAAATCATAAACATTCTCATCACTGCATTCGATTTTCTGTGTTTTTAAGTTTCTCTTGAAACACGTTATTGATTGGTCACAGTCAGTGAAGTGTAATAAACGTGTTGATAATGGTTACTCGTAGTTTTGATTTATGTCATTGTTGTTACCTTTATTTTATTTCCCTAATTTTTCAACAACGATGTTGCATAAACCTTTTTTTTTCTCTCGCTTGTTTCGTGCAATATTACATTCATTACAGTGCATGCTTATTGATTTGGTTTCTTGTATTGTAATGCAATTTGAATCAGATATCTAATAAATCGCATCCTTGATCGCATATTACTCGTGATTTCTCGTGATGCATGATTCTTATTCAATACCGGTTATGTTTCTCATAATGCAAATTACAAATATTTTGGCCTTTTATGATAATTGATTTCTTCCTTTTAGAACAGGGCTTGCCCCCTTCACCAAAGTTAGTAAGAGTAATTAAGTAATCTTGTTGATGAGGAAATCAGTCAGTGATATTTGATCGCATTCATCATTTGTTGTGCCAGTGTTTGTAATGTAAAATATTTATATGGTTATGAATAACTGAGAATACTTACTTTACGCGGTTCAGTTTGTCATCAATTAACAAGTTCGAGTTTACCTTGTAATTAACTTCGAGAGATTTCATTGCAGGATGTCTATTTGCAATTTCCATTGCAAAGGAGGAAGCTACCAAGTTGGGGACGGTCATTGGAATTGATCTTGGAACGACCTATTCATGTGTTGGTGTTTATAAGAATGGCCATGTTGAAATCATAGCCAATGACCAAGGTAACCGTATTACTCCATCGTGGGTTGCCTTCACCGACAGTGAGAGACTCATTGGGGAGGCTGCCAAGAATCAGGCAGCTGTCAACCCCGAAAGGACCGTCTTCGATGTTAAGAGACTTATTGGAAGAAAGTAAGGCATTCTCAGGTTTTTGATTCAGGTCCATAAAATTTGATGAGAATAGAGGTGTCTGACTCTTATCATTTTTCAGGTTTCAAGATAAGGAAGTTCAAAGAGACATGAAGCTCGTTCCTTACAAAATTGTCAACAAGGACGGAAAACCATACATACAGGTAAAAATTAAGGATGGTGAGACTAAGGTGTTCAGCCCTGAGGAAATCAGTGCCATGATTCTGACTAAGATGAAGGAAACCGCGGAAGCATTCATTGGGAAGAAAATTAATGATGCTGTGGTCACTGTCCCAGGTAACTGTAACAAATCATGATATCAGTCCTGTAATATTGATTGTTTTCAATTCATCCTGTTTTTGTTTTTATTATTTATGACATTTGTTCTTTCAAATACACAGCTTACTTCAACGATGCTCAGAGGCAGGCCACCAAGGACGCTGGTGTCATTGCTGGTCTTAATGTTGCTAGAATTATTAACGAACCCACTGCTGCTGCCATTGCATACGGATTGGACAAGAAAGGTGGCGAGAAGAACATTCTAGTCTTTGATCTTGGGGGTGGGACATTTGATGTCAGTATCTTGACAATTGATAATGGTGTTTTTGAGGTTCTTGCAACAAATGGAGATACTCATCTTGGAGGTAATTATTTTAACGAGTCTCAATATGATGAAATTTTTGGGTAGAAGAAAGATTATTATTTCCACGAAGTTATCCTCTGATGTTATCGCTTGCTATGTCTACTTCCCCTGACCAGGTGAGGACTTTGATCAGAGAATAATGGAGTACTTCATTAAATTGATAAAGAAGAAGCATGGAAAGGATATTGGTAAGGACAACAGAGCACTTGGCAAACTGAGGAGAGAGGCCGAGCGTGCTAAGAGATCTCTCAGTAGTCAGCACCAGGTCCGCGTGGAAATTGAATCACTTTTTGATGGTGTTGATTTCTCTGAGCCACTCACCCGAGCTCGGTTTGAGGAGTTGAACAATGACTTGTTCCGGAAGACAATGGGACCAGTGAAGAAGGCTATGGAAGATGCTGGATTACAGAAGAATCAGATCGATGAGATTGTTCTCGTCGGTGGAAGCACAAGGATTCCGAAGGTTCAACAGCTTTTGAAGGACTACTTTGACGGAAAGGAGCCAAACAAGGGTGTCAACCCTGATGAAGCTGTTGCCTATGGTGCTGCAGTGCAAGGAAGCATTTTGAGCGGAGAGGGCGGTGAAGAAACCAAAGGTACCATAGTCCAGAAGTCATAAAAATTATTTATACAAGTAGATCGCTTAGCATTACATTCTCTAATTGTTTGTGGCACTGTGGATTCAGATATCCTTCTCCTGGATGTGGCTCCCCTCACCCTTGGAATTGAAACTGTTGGTGGAGTGATGACAAAGTTGATTCCGAGAAACACTGTTATTCCTACAAAGAAATCTCAGGTGTTTACCACCTACCAGGACCAGCAGACCACTGTCTCCATTCAGGTATGATTCCCTTGTTCGACTGCATTAAAGTGCACGATGCTCGTTTTTTTCTGAATCCAAGATGCATGTCTGTATAGGCAACCTAAAATAATTCAATTCCTTTTCATAATACATAGGTTTTCGAAGGTGAGAGGAGTCTCACAAAGGACTGCCGTCTGCTTGGGAAATTTGATCTTTCAGGAATTCCTCCAGCCCCAAGGTTAGTTTCGTGCTTTCACGATGATCCTGTACTCTAAAAATATTGCTTCAATTGATATTTGTAACTCACTGGTATGTTATGTGGTAATTAGGGGTACCCCTCAAATTGAAGTAACGTTCGAAGTTGACGCAAATGGCATCCTGAATGTGAAAGCAGAAGACAAAGCCTCTGGGAAATCAGAGAAGATCACTATTACAAATGAAAAGGGACGTCTGAGCCAGGAGGAAATCGAGAGAATGGTCCGCGAGGCGGAGGAGTTTGCGGAGGAAGACAAAAAGGTGAAAGAGAGGATTGATGCTCGTAACAGTCTTGAAACCTACGTCTACAACATGAAAAACCAGATCAGTGACAAGGACAAGCTTGCTGACAAGTTGGAGTCAGATGAAAAGGAGAAAATAGAGACTGCAGTGAAGGAAGCGTTGGAATGGCTTGATGACAACCAGACTGTGGAGAAAGAAGAATATGAGGAGAAACTGAAAGAGGTGGAAGCCGTTTGCAACCCAATCGTCAGTGCTGTGTATCAGAGAACAGGAGGCGCTCCAGGTGCTGGTGCAGGAGGTGAGGACGATGATGATTCTCGTGACGAGCTCTAGAGATGTTCGCTATAACTGTGCTTGAGTCTGTTGATTAAGCAGTAGCATTAAAAGATTGAGCAGTAGATTAGGTTAATCGGAGTTTTAAATTTTTTTATAAAGGTGGAAGTTGAGAGTCTCCTAGCTCTTGTATTTTTGGTGTCCAAAATATATTAAAGATAAATACTTTAATTTGTTTTAGGGTTTTCCAAAGCATAACTCTTGACCTTTTATGCTGTTTATTGTCGCGTGCATTTGTACCTACTTTAGGATTAGAATTAGAACTAAAACTAAGCAGAAGCCATATATTCAATAATATGCAAACGCATGTCAAATAGTTAAATTTATAGCTGAAACTAATATACACATTAAACGTCCTCTAATTGATGTTTGGTTGCACGGTGAAATAGCAATCAACACGTTTTTTCGCATTACTTCATGCAATTGCTTCAAATTGTGAACTTTCAACTTAGATACAACTTTCAACCTGACACGGTTGAATTCAATTCATCACCTATGAAAAAAATACAGAATAATAATAAATAAAAATACTACTACATATATAAATGAGAGGAGTGATTCTCAAAAGTTTGAGGTATAAGAGCAAAATGCAATCCATTAATCCATACATTTCAATCACATGGATCAGGATTATAATGATACGTGTGGAGATTGGTTGGTGATGATAAAACAGTAAAGATTAAGAAGATCTAGACAAAATTGGATACATGCTATTAAATTTTAAGTAAATTGGAGAAAAAATCCACAACAATAAAACATTAATAAAAGTAAGGTTCATATATTGAATTTGCATAATATTAAAATGAAGGATTTGGTGGATAATATGACAATAAATAAGGCATTATCAATGATAGTACAATAGGGCAAAACAAATCAATAAGTGATAAAGGAAAACGAATAATTTCCCCCCAACTAAATTTGACATATTTTAAAAGTTGTTAAAACAATGTGATATTAATTTATTTATTTTTATTAGAAATTATTCATAGTATAGAAAATGTGGAGGAGACCACCTATTCTAAAAAACGCCTTATAATAAAGGAGTTTGTAACCATGATCGGGAGTGACTTTACCTGAAATCTAAAATGAAACACCTAACCTATCAATAATTTGATCATTACTCTCCCACGTTGAGATGTTGTAACATGCTTTATAGAGAAGGAAGAACAATACAATGCAGAGGTACTTAGTGTATGCATAAGATTATTTTGATTTAGTCCAACAAAGATGATAAAGGATTGCTCCTTGTAGTTCCCACAATGTTACGGATGAACGTATAACCTTTAATAGATAAGTGTTGACCTTAGAAGGATTATTATTAACTCAGCTAAGTTTATTTAGTTCATACATTATTTCATATTAATTTAAATTAATATAATAATATAATTTTATAAATTAAATAATCCCAAAATTGAACTATATTTCAGTGGAAAAACATGAATAAGCTACTAACATTGCTTACGTGGAAAACCATAACTTAATATTATAATTAATAATACATGGCCTCAAAAAAACTATGGGCCAGGGTGGCCGGTGACGGTAAGCCCAATGCCACAATGAGTCCACCAGACTCTAGCAAAATTGGCAAATTACCAATAATAGAAAAAATTAATTAGTTAATTAATTAACTAATTACTGGTTTATACAACACAATTAGCAAAGCGAGAAAAACAACGAGAGAAGGGGCAACGCAGTCATTTCCGTTATCTACCTCTTTCTCACCCTTGCTTGCTCCTAAAACCAAAGCACGGTTTCGTTGGAAGAACGAAAGAGAAAGAAGAAAAGACAGAAAGAACGAAATTGAGATCTGATTCGGCGGCGACGATGGACAACAACGGATCCGATTGGAAATTCGACCAGGTGGCCATGTGGCTCGGCTCCACCGTCTCTTCCGCCTTCTTCTCTTCCTTGGAACGCTTTTCTTGCGTCAACGTCGCAACCTCTGACCCCGACAATGACGACGACGACGACGATTACTATTCCACCACCGCCGCCACTCCCACCGCCGCCACCACCCCCACGGCCAGCAACTCCAATCCCCCTTCCGCCCCGGTCAACGCTGAAAAAACAAACGACGTCTCCAACCTCCCCGTTTGAGGCCATACGACGTCGTGGCTGCGCTGCTCTGTATAGACCTTTTTCCTTTTCCTCTTTTCGCGTGTGTATTGTTATGTAAGGAATTCCGCTTTTCGTTGCTTCTATTTTTTTGAAAAAAAAAATGTGATGCCATTTTATGCCTGTCTACATATACAATTATTTGATTATTACATGCTTATATACATATATTTCTATTAATTATATTATTTATTTCTATCTATTTATTTTATCTCATTGTTGTGATATGTTATTGTCGTTATTTCAATTAAGCTTGGTTGATGCTTTTGTATTTTGGTTTGGGCAATTCTTTGAATTAACCATTGGAAATATCGTATTAGTTATGGATTTAATTTGAATGTACTCACAAGCGAAGCGTTTAGATGTTGCAGTACTGTCTCAGAGCTCTGTTTTCATTACGAGTTTTCTAGCTAGGCCTAGGTCCTGATTCATTTATTACGTTGTGGTGGTCCATTGTGGATTGAGCCTTGGTACATTGCTAAGAACAACTCACAGAAATGTTAGTACACTGGAGACAATGGTTTCAATTTTCTAAAAACACGAGATGACATGTGATGAAACATTATTGCTGTGTTCAGTGAAATATTTAGATTTATTGGATGAATAGGGAAAGATGTCTAAAACTTATAAAAAAATAGAGACGTGCACCATTGCCCTTGGCTTCCACAAATCGAATAAAATGTAAACACCAACGGAAATAAATCAAGTTTAAGATAAGGTTTAGTGTAGATGGTCTTATAGCAGGTATTTTATTTGGAATGCACGTACGTATCACCTGATGCTTATATAATGAGCTGATCACAAATTCTAGTCTGGGGGTGTCAAATGCCTGGTTTAATTGTTGCATACCCAACATTTTGGTTGTTCTGGGAAAACTCGTGTGAAGGATATTTCTTTAAAATTATTGCCTAAATAAGTTATTTATTCTATGTGAACAATAGTATGCTGGGATAGAAAACGAAATGGAAGGAAATAAAGCAGCTCTTATGCAGATTCATTTCTGAGGATTGTACATGGTATTGTTATACCTCCAAAACCTGGTATTCAATCCAGACACAATAATTTAGCATGAAGTTCAATTTTTCTTAGTTCATAAATATTTGCTATCAACATTAGGAGCGATACTAGCATAGACCAAATCAACTTTTTACAAACCTTTATTTTAAATGTATAATAGTTGTACAATAAAAAAAAGTTGTTATTGTTAAATGTTTAATACTACCTGCGATCCTGAACAAAAGTTAAGGAATTTAGTTGTAGTATTAAATTTGAGTTTATATTTATCTAAAATTATCCTTAAAACTATTTAGATTCCATTCTTTTTAACTCGTTTTATCCAAATAACTAACTCATCTCCTCTTCAGAGTATTTTTGCAAACAAAAAAAAATTGTTGGGCACAATTTGGAGGGATCATATAAAAAAGAGATCAAGACAAACTTCCCTTACGATAAGAAGCCAGAAGTAGTATAAACTAATGATTTCTCAATTGTCATTGGTTTAGTCTGCAAAATTTATAAAGTCTACACAGGAAGATCTGTCTTGGAAGTAGAATTATAGATTTTAGAGTAAATTTAGCTTTAAAATATGCTCGGAGGAGGGTTAGATTTTATGCTGGTTAATAATTCTCGTTAAGATTCCCTGTCCGTATTCTAACTTTTGGAAAAGGTGTTAAGTGGAGTGCCCTGTAGTGTATTTTTTTTCGTTATAGTGGATGCTGGATATGGGAAATAAATATCTCTAATATCTGTAATGGAGCTTAGTATTTTTAAGCATAGAACATGCAATGTGAAAGTGAGACTAAATTGAGCTTATGCTGTTCCCTTTTCTTTCTAGGTTTCATCTTTCTCCTCTTTCCCACTTAACTCTTTACATGTGCTTGTGTGTGGATGAATCACTCGGTATCCTATCGGATGTATTGCTTTGTAGTTGGAAACAATAACTTACAGAATGAAAAGAATTATAGAAGATCAACAGTGTCATATTCACTGGCTAGGTGAAAAAGCTTTCTTCTGTTGTTGCCTTTGATATGCATGCAGTGCTTCTCTCTGGCAGATAATCCGAACTTGCTGGTTCTTTGCTCATAACCGCTGCAGTGTTATAACCAATTTATTTTCGTTAGAACGATATGAAAACACAATACGAACAGTAGAGTCAATGCAGTTTTGAGTATTTTACCGATTTTACTGCTCTCGATTCTCCTTCCAACATAGAAGCATGACTATGCATCGACGAATTATGTAAAGCTTTGCTCTCTTCTCCTTCAAAATTCTACCCTTTGGTGCCTGAAACTTGTCCTGCTTTTCTTCTGTGGACGTGGAAGTGTCCATGATCTGGTTTCTGTTTTTCCCAACTATCCCTTTTAGAATTCTTCTCTTGCGTCAATGAATGTGTCTCGGTAGAAGTCTGTGTGTAGGAGTTACTGAGATTTTGTTCGAGTGCGCTTTGAGTTTGAAGTGAATTAAAGTGGTGAAAGTAAAGGCAAATAGTTATTAGTAATTGGAGTTAGCTTTCTGCGGTCAAACATAGAGCAGATTTTCTGCTTTAAGTCGTGGTCTTGGGCTTCTCTGGTCTAACGTCCGGATTCCCGGGACTGCTGTCTTCTCTGCTCTGCCTCCCCATTTACTGCCAAAAGACAAAGAAACTGTCTTGCCTCTAATTTCTATTGGATAAGCATAAATGCTTTAAGATTGACTGACTGTGGGTTTCTCTTCATCATGATTCTGTCAAACTGAAACAGAAATATACAAGTAATGTGTGGACCTTTGCACTCAGTGGGATTATTGTCACTCAAAAATAATTATTTCAAGAATTAATTATAGTTTTTGTCCTTTCTGTTATCTTCATATCTTGGTATTCATTTCTTACCCTTTTAATTGTACAATTTTGATTCTCTACTGTTTTGATTCTGCATGGCATCAGTATAATTGTTTATATAACTATTTACTACACATATTGCCATCAATAGTCTGCCCTATTTTTAAGTCAACATTTTTGTTAAATGTTGAATGTGTAAATTGATGAATAAATGAAATTTGAGCAATTAGAATTGTTGAAAATTAAGTGCATGAAAAAAATATGGCACTAAATTCGAAAAAATGATATTGTAAAAAGAATATGTATGCATATCATGGACAGCCTTTATGAAGTTAGCACGAGGATAGTCTCATGTTCTTGTGTGTGATTGTGGGTTTGAGAGTGAACAACTTATGTCATGTAAAAGAATATCGTGGAAAAAGTATCATATATTATGATTTATAAAATACAGAAACCTTCGTCTTTGGTTATGAAATCATTTTATCTAAATAATAGTTTTCGTTATGAATAGGAGTTAAACTGAATACGGGTCCTCTAGTTGAAGTGATAAGTTGCTTATTGCAGGTGCTATACAACTTCTTAGAGATTCTTTATCTAAGGCTTGCTATTATATAATTTTATCTGAATGGCTTGAGTTTTTAATTAAAAATAAGGGTATATTCATCTCGAGATTCGAGTCTAAGTAAACTAAGAATCCATTGATTAAATTATATTAAAATTGAGTTCTTTGAACCGTCTTTATAGTTTGAGTTACCTTTCAATTGAGAATAATGCAGGCTTTAACAACTTAATATATTTGTTAAAATAAATACATTCATATTTTCCTATGACATTAATAATGATAACGTGTACGATTTGTACGAAATACCGGAGTATTTATCCTTGTATGTACACATTTAAAAATAAAACATTCTTGTTAGATTATTGTGTTCTTGGTGAATTTGTGAAATCCGGCACCAAAATAAAGTACACTAAATAATGAATTTACTAATTATAGTTTAGACACTTAGTAATAAAGCTAATACTACACTCTTAATGATAAAACTTGTACAATTAGTTCAGAAAGAATTAAATGATATAAGAAGAAGAAAAAGAATGATGAATTCCATTTATGTTTTCTAGTATTTACATGTGCTTATTTCACATTCCATTTATGTTTTACTCTTCTTCATATTCTTCGTTCAATGATTCAAATGGAATTCATCATTCTTTCCAAACTAAATTATAAAAAGTTGTATCACATAAAAGATCAAGATGCCAATTTATTTTCTACTCATAACGTGAATGCAATTTTTAAGTTCTTGTTGAGATCTTGAAGATTAGAAAGAAAATATGCAAACAAACAATCCTTCAAGATAATCAAGAACAAGAACTTTTTAAAATGTGAGTTTATGTAAATTTAAAACAGAAGAAAGACCATTACGTGGGTTAGTATAAAATAAAAATAATATTACATATAATTATTCAATGCTAGTCTGTATTAAGTCAAGGAAAAATTAAAAAAATGTTCCCTTACAGTAGTACTGTACAAGAAGAACTTTTCAATTTAAAGAATAAAATTCATTATTCTCCTTTTAAATGATTCTTCCAAACGAATTTTAAAGAATATTCATGTCCATTCTTTCTTTTTCACTAGTTATAAATATGTTTTAAGTTGCAAAAGAAAAACCCTTTTTATTATTATTGAAGGAATGGCGGGACATGAATACTAGAAGTTAACCAATGGCAAGAAAAGAACATCCCAAGCAAAAGTCGAAACTCCTAGCTTGAATCGCCGGCTTTGTAGATTTGTTTTCTTCTCCGTCGTAATCATTCGTTTATTCTTTCTTTCTTTCTTTTTTCTGTTTCATCAATTCATTGTCAATTTTTCTCCCAAAGTAAAAGAAAAATGCGTGAAAAATTTTCATTCCACGCTCGCAAACTACACATCCTCACATGGCTAATTCATCTCTCACTAACACTTCTCACTGTAACAGCAACATCATCATCATCGTCATCATCATCACACTGTGGCATGGCCGTTACGCCCTCCACCTCTCTCCTCTCCTTCCTCCAACGCCTCCAAAAAACCGCCTTCGAAGCGTTCGGCGCTACCGATTTCGATCCCAAGACCTACGTCGACGTGCCTCTTAAGTTCGCACTATCCGTCACCGAGGACGCGTTCCAGAAGCTTCCGCGTAATGCCAACGGCACCGTGGCGGCTGAGGATTTAAAGCGCTTTCTAGAAGCCTACTTCGGAGGTGCAGGGGACGATCTGGTGCACCTGAACCCACACGATTTCGTTCGCGAACCGGAGGGTTTCTTGCCCAAGGTCAAACACCCTAAGGTGCGGGCCTGGGCCTTGCAGGTCCATTCGCTTTGGAAAAACTTGACCCGGAAAGTATCCGATGCGGTGCAGGCGCACCCGGACTTGCATACGCTGCTCCCTCTCCCCGGTTCCGTTGTCATTCCCGGTTCGCGTTTTCGCGAGGTTTATTACTGGGATTCTTACTGGGTTATTAGGTCCGTTTATATATTTTTTGTTTCTTCCTGCACGTAGTTATTACTACTGGGCCTGGGTCCGGCCCTGCTCACTGGGGTTTGTTTTTGGGCTTCAGGGGCCTGATCGCGAGTAAAATGCACGACACTGCTACTGCTATCGTGACCAACCTCATTTCCTTGATAGAACAATATGGATTTGTTCTTAATGGTGCTAGATCATATTACACTAACAGGAGGTACTCTCTACATTACTCGAATTTTATTATTATTAACTGAATTTTATTAATTGTTTTAGATCGTGTAATAATTAATTTGTCGTTTTTAGTAGGATTTTTTTATCTGTTATTGTATCTTGATGAATATAGCTTAGATTTGTATACTGTACATGGATTTGTAGCATGAATGAAGACGTTAAGTATGTCTTATTAAATTTCTTTAGAGGACAAAGATGTAGTGGTGTCTATATCTTTTGTTATTTATAGTTGCTTCATTTCATTATATTGAAACGTAAGTTTCACCTTAAAAATAGTATATAATGACTTTTGTGTTTCCAATATAAATACTTTCCTTTTCATTATAACAAACTTTCTATGTTTGTCTTCTCATCTCGTATTTATGGACAATTGTAAATAAAATTCTCTATAACTTACTAATAAATTTAACTCTAGTTATTGGCTTGTGTGTCGATTGCAAACTTCTATGATCACTTAGCAATTTACCGTGTTTAAAAAGGCGAGAAGTGTTGCCAATGAGAAATTAATGTCCCGGGGTATGAAATAGAATCATCTTTATGGTAGTTTACTAATTCCTCCTTACTAAATGAATAAAGTATGACAGATTTTTCACGTTTATAATATATTGCATGCATTTTATATTTTTCAACTACGTATTAGGAGGATTTAGAAGAAGTGTATTGCTACTCATGTCTCAATTTGGACCTTTATCTACACGCATTTTCTTACAACGTTAATAATTTTGATCCTTTCATTGAATTAGACGGTAATCCATTTGTCACCTAAAAGATCATTTTTTTTTCTTGTTTTATAATTTAAAAACAAGTTAACGAGTAGGTTTCTAACGGATATTGGAGCGCGATTTTACTCAAGTCTTTTTTACTTTGATATCATGCCATTCTCATTCATATCTGTAGATAGAGGAAAATGACACCCTTGCTTATATCTGTACCGCTCCTTTTGAAATAAAAGTTATTGTATAATTCTTACCCTCAAACCGAAAAAAGTGCTATTAACTTTACTATGATTTTATAGCCAGCCTCCCCTTTTAAGCGCTATGATTTATGAGATATACCGTACCACCGGTGACGAGGAATTGGTTAAAAGATCTCTACCTGCACTACTCAAAGAGTATGAATTTTGGAATTCAGGTATTAATTACGCTACAACTTTTTGCCTCGATCACTATTGTCTGCGGTTGGGTAATATTTGTACGTGTACCTTCTATTTATTGGTTAGGTTTATCTTTTTGCTTCATCTTGTAGATATACATAAGGTGACCATTTTGGATGCTCAAGGTTGCACTCACACCTTAAACCGCTATAATGCAATGTGGGACAAACCCAGGCCAGAATCATTCATTAAGGTGCGTTTGGTTTGTTAACAACTGTGGTATTATTGAAATGGGACTTAAACTATAACTTTGGCTAATTCATGCCACAGGACCAGGTATTTGCTTCCAACTTCTCGAGTGTTTCAGAAAAACAGCAGTTTTACCGTGACCTGGCTTCAGCTGCTGAATCGGGATGGGATTTCAGCACTAGATGGATGAGGTACTATTTTGCATACGCTAAGACCTCCTAAAAGGGAACAAATACGAAAATCATCTGAATAAATTTCTAGGTATTAAGATGCTCATAAAGTAACTCACAATGTTCGTTAGGGGCAAGCCTAAGCAAAACGATTTCAATTAAATGTTTAGCTTTTTCAGAAAAACACACATCAACTTAGTTCTAACATGTTTCCTTTTTTAAGAGTCAGGAATACTCACAGTTCAGTACAATCATATTCCTATTAATGCAGAAACCCGCCTAATTTCACAACATTGGCTACAACTTCCGTAATACCTGTTGATTTAAATGCATTTGTACTCGGGGTAAGTCTTATACTAATATCTAAAAGAAGACCTGAAATCAGTGTCTCTCTGCAACCTTATCAATTCTGTGATGCCCATTGGTTCAGATGGAACTTAATATTGCCTTCTTTGCAAAAGTTGTTGGAGATAATAGCACTGCTGAACGGTTCCTGGAAAATGCTGATCTTAGAAAGAAGGCAATGGACTCTGTTTTCTGGAATGCAAACATGAATCAATGGCTTGACTACTGGCTCGAAAATAAATGCGAGGTATTTCCTGGAACCACATGTATTAATCTACCAGTAGATGAGGGTTCTTCTGACTGTCCATTTGATGCTTTTAGGAGGTTCATGTTTGGAAAAACGGGCACCAGAATAAAAATGTATTTGCTTCCAATTTTGTTCCTTTGTGGATGAAACCATTTTATTCAGGTATGCTTGATGTCTTAACATATTAACTTCACTGACGAGTAATGAGAAAATTTAAGTACGTAAGCAATTCTTGCAATCATTGTGGTATTGGGTTCAATCCTTCTTCTTTGCAAATCATCAAGCTTGCACTTCATTCACACGAGGTTACCTTGAACACACATTTATTTGCGAAGAACTAGGGACTTAAGATCATTTTCAGAAGTGTAAACAATTACACCATTATAGACTTCTATTTCATCAGTTATGCTGTTCAATTATAGGTTAATAAGTGGCCTTACTGGTGTCAAATGCCAAATTTTAAAGTAACGTAGATTTCAAAGTACTTACATTGAATAGTTGGTTTCTAAACATACGGCTAGATTGCTAAAGTGGTTGCTTAGCATGTGATTTTATGAAATAATGCTAAAAGCCTGTTAAGCAGTGTGACAGGTTATTTTCATTGGTGTCATATATTAATTTAATTAAGGATGGGATACTATTGTATGCACAACAAATTTCCACTTTCAAAACTGTTTTTGCGGAATATCAAACTTTAACACCACCAGCCAATGGCTAAAAGTTTTGGAACTTCAGTGATATTGATCACTATGACGAGTTTACTTTTGTGAAACATAGAAGAAAAAATATTTTCCTGCATTTCAAGTTGATTACTAAATACGTTTTATATGTTTATGAAGACACTTCACTTGTGGCTAGTGTCGTTGAAAGTCTCAAAACTTCGGACCTTGTCCGTGCCGCTGGAGTTGCAACTTCTTTAACTGATTCAGGACAACAGTGGTAAGTAATATAAGCAGGGTGAGAGTGGATAAGACAGGTAAAATGTTTACTTATCAATGATCCTTACATACTTGCAATAGGGACTTTCCAAATGGCTGGGCGCCACTTCAACACATGCTAGTGGAAGGCCTTCTAAAATCTGGGTCACAAGAAGCAAGGTCATTGGCTGAAGAAATTGCCATCAAATGGGTCACAACCAATTATATCGTTTACAAGAAAACGGGTTTAATGCATGAAAAGCTTGACGTGGAACATTGTGGAGAATTCGGAGGTGGAGGCGAATATGTGCCCCAGGTATTACTACTATTCACATTATGTTTTTGGTCTAGGGAAACGATTGAGAAAAATATAATCTGACTTGGTTGAGACTGAAAGAGATTTTACTAATGAAGTTTTCTGCATGGAAGAAATTTTCTGTACGGACTTGTTATTAGACTTACTTCAGAGAGAAGATAATTAATTGACGTCTCTGCCATCTTCGTCTTCCACATCAATCTGACTCGTTTGTATTGTAATGCAGACTGGTTTTGGCTGGTCAAATGGTGTTGTGTTGGCATTCTTAGAGGAGTTTGGATGGCCTGAAGATCGGGACATAGAATGTTGATGTGCTCAGAAATTGAAAGGTGGACAAAAAATTATGCTGCAATAATTTACTTATACAAGATATTTGCATGAGCGGGTGGAGAAAACTGGGTGAATAAATGTCTGAATAAATTTTTTTTAACGTAAAACTATCTTTTAGCTTTTGATATTTCTCAGTTTAGTTAAATTTCTTAATTTAAAAGTAGTGAACTGAAATTATAAACAACTATGGTTACAGGATTGTATTGGGCTTGATATCGTGTTACAATTATCTGAACATTATGCATATTGGTCCGAGTAAACATTCTCTCACGTTTTCATGTTTCCACTCCTTAACTGTGATGAAAAGTAGTTTCATTGTAAAAAGTTTCTATTGCCATGATTCTAACGATATATTAAATGGAAATGAATTTTTAGCGAAGGTATTTTTGTAAAATAAATATATATGGTGTGGGAAGATAAGAAAGGGCTGACACAAATATGGGCCTATTGTTTAATGCAACTCGCGATGCCCATCATCAAACCTCAGAACTCATGGGCTTGGCGTTTACCTAACAGATCGGAGGCCAGGGGTGCAGGAAGAAATGGCCCAGAGTCGAATTCACAAACACTGAATTTAAAAGACGTAGCAAATAAATAAATAAGCAACGAAGGAATCAAACTTGAAAAGGTACGAGAATCTCTTTTTTCATCTATTTGCAAATTCAATAATCTTTGGCGATAAAAAACAATCCGGTGAAACTATATTTACAAAACACAAATATGTAGTAGTATTTAATATTTAGTAGTAGTTGTCAGGACTCAGGTGGTAATTTATATTTTAATCGAAAATATTTTGTACGGTTCTGGTTTTTTATTTCTCTGTGGGTGCTATGAAATACACTTTGAATCTGCAGGAACCAACTTAATTGGTTAATGTATAATGCGACCCCACTTTAGCACTAGTTTCATTTGATTTTTTCCAATCCAAGATACTACGTGTACCACATCCAAGAAATGAAATCTTGAATAAGATTATTTTTGTTACATCAAAGTGGTTACTTTTGAATGTTTCCGTTAAGTTTCTCCGTTTGGGTTCACGAGTGAGAAAAACTTCATTTGCGTTTCTGGCATGTGTCACCAACCTTTTACTTTTTTGGCATATGTTTGTGGAGATTTGCCCAACCTTAACTCACACCAATCAACAAATGTCAGCTATTATTCGGTAATCAATGAAGGAATAGATTATAGATTAAACAAACTTGGTGGATGGATGATTAGTATCACTAACTAAATCATTTTATGGTGATTAAGAAATTTCATAAACTTATTCCTAATACCAAGGATGCGGGTCCTCCAAGATTCGACTCAAAACCCATGAAAGAGTGGCAATCATTGAAGAATTCTTGCATTCAAATGACTCCACTCAATAATGAAAACAAGCCAAATGTGTTGTTTATGGGGTCTTTTATTATTATACATTGAGCCACCCTAGAATGAATGAGTGAGTGGAAAGTAATTGCTCCAAATACTACAATTTAATATGCGATTTAGTTAATGGATTTTGCTTCTCCTCACTCGAGTCCCACAATTGATTGGTCAAATGAAGATGGCTACGAATCACACTAATCACCCAAAGTAGTGCACCAGGGGATTGTAGATATATGTGATTCATGATTGTGGCATATTAAATAATGCACATAAAATCTAGGGTTTGATACCATGGGTTGTGTTTATTTGCAGGAGACAAATCGAAGAGAAAGCCACTTTTAAGCACAACTAAACAACTTCTAACTGAGGTAGGATTATCCCTTCTTAACTCCTTTAATCGTTTTTTTAACTATCATAAACATGTACTTCTGTCTAACCATCTTTTTTGCCCATTACCTCTAAAATTAATTTTATGGGTTTTATGATAATTAATTGTTGATATTACATGCATATCCTTGTTCATACCGTATCCTATATATTAAATATATGAAATGATTTCTTTTTGATATTACCAATATAGGTCTGTTTTAAAAAAGTTATAGATAAGAGTTAAGTCATATTTTATGTGCACAAGTTAACAATGTTTTTAAAAATTTTAATCTTAAAAATGCTAAAATCGTATTTAGTATTAATGACATCAATACAAAAAATATTCAATGAAATTGACGATTTCAGATTAAAGTCGTGCCCACAAAACACGACTTCCTGTACATAACTTTTTAAAAAATAGACATAGATCGATAATATAAAAAAGATTTTTTTTTTATAAATTAACCCTCCTTTTAACTCATAATTATTTGTGATCACATGAGTTTTGAATTCATTGTATCAGCAAAATTCAGGTCTTATGTTTCATTGCACACAATGATGATAGGCAAACGTTAAATGCATGCTTTGGTGTTGTTCACATTTATATCCAAAGTCAAATCAGTCTGCAAAACAATGCATATTTTAAGTGCGACGACTATGATTCATGTTACACATGAACTCGATATATTAAATATGTTTAACTCTATCTTTTACTTCCATGACCTTTTTTTTTTCTTTCTATTCTGTCGATCATTTCAAAATATTAAATTTGTTTAGCGTTTGCAATGTGTATTTATATATTTATATTTACACTTTTTGTACAGTCCACTTTATTAGTCTTCCATTTTCTTAATATTAAATTTTATTTTGTTTATATATACCACGTTTTAATCATAAATTTATTACAAATAAAAATCATAATTTAGACACAGTAAATAAGAATTAAGACTTACACAGTAGAGTTTTATTTTCATATTAAAAATTAAGATCTATAAATTTATTGTTTTTTTTTATTGGAAGTGATATTAAAGTATTTTATACGTTGAATGATTCAAGATTTGAAACTTATTATATCCGCAAATCCAGAATTAGGTATGGTACTAAAAAAAATAATGGATAGAAGTGGAAGAAAAGTTTGCAATTACTCGTGAATTAAGCTCATACTTTTTCTGATACATTGACTATGAACTAATAATATTGGTGTTAAAACATAGTGACCACCATTTAAATTAATTTATATGCAAAAGTAACTTTTAGTAATTAAAAGATGAAGCTTACAACAAAATTTTTGGGAAAGTGTACACTAAATAAATTAGTACATTTATGTCTCATTTCAAAATAAATATGGTGCATAACCTATTTGCAAAAAAGATTAAGTACATGAAGAGTATTAAACTTGCTTCAAAAATAACTAGAGTTCATCTCGAATTTGAATTTATTTATAAATTAGACTTAATTAAATTTTAAACTAATTTAGAATTAATAACAGGAAATAACTAAAATTCCGTAGTTAGGATTAGAGAATAATTTAAATTTTAATTCATATATCGGTTATAATTTTTTATTGACAATATAGACTATTTCAAATACTAATAATTTTGAATTTATAAAATAATGTTTTGACTACGTAGTCTCTATTTTTTTGTCTTTAAATGTTAATTTAGTGATATTTTTAAGGAATAATTTTTTCCATTCTTGTAAGATTTATATTAATGATATTAATATTCATTAAAAATATTTTGAAATATATTATAATTTTTTTCACATTATAATGATACATTACAACTACCATCTTTTTTTAATCCCTCACCACCTTAAACATCTTTATTTGAAAAGTCATATATATAAGTCATAAGATTAAGATTTAAATCTTTTAAAATTTCCCGATTGCTTCTTGACCGACGTAACATTAAAAATGAAATCTTAGATGATATAAATAAAAAAATATTCTTCTAACTTGAAAATTATGAGAATATATATTATAAGGTCTTTATGTTAGAATAATTTTTCATAAAAACCCTTAAAAATAATAACGAAACCCTAGAAATAGAGATGTGTTATAATCTACTTTCACATTTAAAAATTTAATTATATTAAATAATTTATATACACATGTATTATGTATGGGCTGAAAAGAAAAAATGAATGCAATAAAAAGTTGTATAATTATTTTATTCTAATACAAAATATTATACTTTTAGTTTCTATAAAATAATCCTTAGAAAAAAAAAAAAGCAAGGGCGTAATATAAATTATTTGGTGTACTTACATAGATTCTTGTGCATTGTTTATCTCTCTTCCCAATTTCTTGCATTTACTATATTTTATTAATCAACCGACAACACCCATTACTTCATATTTTGTTCTTCCTCCTCTCTAAATATATCCTTACTTTTATATGATTTTATTATCATTTTATAAATAAGAGTAAAAACATATTTCAAATATAAAATATGAAGTGAAAATAACTCGAAAATTTACAATCAAGTATCATACTTTATAATTTGTATGTCAAGTATTAGTTTATCCTTTTACCCATGTCTTAGAGCATTATTGAAAAAGTATAACTTCGAAATTTTAAAATGACTGAAATTTGGAAAAGAAAAATTAAAAAGACTATTATCATGAATAGCATAGAATGTTTGTTATAATTTATATAACTAGTATTCTAATTCACTAAAATAAAGAAAATATTTTCTACCATCATATGATAAACTTGATGTAAGATTAAATGAGTTTTTTTATGATGTAAAAAATTGCATTGATTGAAGAAAAGTGTAAAAGAGAAGCAATGAATGATGGTGTGAAAAGGTGAGTGCATTGATTTAACATGCATTGTAGAAGTTAATTATGAAAAAGTCAATGTGAGAAAGATGCCCCTAGATAAGGGTGAGCTTTAAGAAGATAGATTTTTTTAGAAAGAATAAAAATAGAAGTGTAAATAAAAAAATATGCAAGATTAATAAAAAATGTTGAAAAATTACATTTAATAACATTTACAATGACTTTCTTAAAAGGATTAAATATATTTTTTCACTAAATTATTTATTAAAAATCTCGTTATTTTAAAATACTTCTCCATTTTGATTCTATATTTTATAAAAGCAAAATAAAATCTTCTTGAATGTATAAGTATGAGAAAAAAAACTAACAATATTACCTATTATTTACTACCATGATAATATTTTGAAATAGGTACAAAATTGATAGATAAATGATAAAATATAATTTTAATGAATAATTTATTATAAGAAACATATTTAACTATTTTTATAATTATGATAAACTTGATTAATGAATGTCCTGAAAGTATACAGATTAAAAGAAAGTATTAAAATCTACATAGAAAACATCAAAAAATCATAAAACAGGGCATTTCTTCTATCTTAATAAAAAACAGTTCTTTTAGTTTCATAATCTTAGTATAAAGACACCAGTTAAGATTTGGTATAATTAAACTCTAACTATTTTTTATAATACTTTTTTCTAACTTATTTTTCGCTTTATCTTTGCATACATGAGAACTTTTTAAGTGTTTCTTTCTCTATTAAAATATATAATTTATTGAATAAACAGTGTACGGGTATGACTTTGGTTCTTAAAAGATGGGTATAATGATAACCAGATTAGCCATGGTGACGAGTGGTGCCAAGAAATAAAAAGCACTATATCTCATCGGTGTCTTTCCCTCGCACACACATTCATTTTAATTCCCCACAAACCCAAAACCTCATCCCAAACACTACCTCATCAAAACAATTAATTAAGGATAAATACTTTTTCATCTCTTAAGGAAATTTAAAATTAATCGTCATATGAAATATTAATTTAATTTAGCCTACAATTTTAAAAGTTAGTATATTTAGTTTTTTTATCAAAATTTTATTGAATTATTTGATATTTTAAACATATTTTGTAATAATATTTAAATTATCGATATCATTAAACACATTTTAATTTTATTGTTAAATAAGAAACATGTCTGAAATATTAAATAAAATTGATAGAATTTGATTAAAAGAATTAAATTCACAAATTTATAAAATTAAGAGACTATATTTTATCAAAATTTTAAAATGAACTAATTTTAACTTTTTTACTAAAAGTTAAGAGAAAAAATATATTTAATTTATTAATTAATAAACACCCTCTCACTCACTCTTCCGCACTATTTTGTAAAAACTTTAATTATTTCCATTCTAATTTATATATAAAAAACATATTATTTACCGCTATTTTCATTCTGAACTTAGATTATTATAAAATTACATTATATATAAAATTTAAATTATGATATACGGAATATAAGGTATATCTTTTATTTTATTCTACGAGTTAAATATGTTTTTAGTTTTTAACTCTTAGTGAATTTTAAAATTAGTTTATTTTAAAATTTTAGATGAGTTTAGTCATTCATCTTTTAAAATATGTGAATTTAATCATTTTAATCAAATTTTGTTAAGTCTATTTATCATTTCAAGCACGTTTCATAATAATATTTGATTTAATATTAAAATAAAAATATGTCAAATAGTATAAATAACTCAAATACAATCTTGAAATGCGCTTAAAACATCAAATAAACCTAATAAATTTTGATTGAAATGACTAAATTCATATATTTCGAAAGATAAAAAATTAAATCTATCTAAAATTTTAAAATGGACTAATTAATTTCAAAGGTCTCAAAATTATATTTAATCCTTATTCTTTACAGTACAAGCGTGGAAAATGTGTAATTTGTATCTACCAGCACCGTGTGTTTGTTTTTCCATTTTTTATCTCTTCTCGATTCCTTCTTTCTGTAGCCTACCTTCCTCACCAAGTGTCAGTAATAAATAAATATATATATTTATATTAATAAGATTTTTATGCTTACTGTAATGATATATACATACATTATATATGTATATATGTGTGCATCTTCTTTTTGATTTGTGCTGTGTGTAGCCTTTAACCAATCTGTTTGTGACAGTATCAGTATCACGCTCACGCCTCTTTTTCTTTCCTCTTTATCATTCCTCTCTCACTTTTCTTTCTTCTTTTTTATTTTCCTCACCATTCTCTCTTTCTTCCCCTCTCACACTCTTTCATTGACATTAATGCAGAGCTGTATATTGCAGTAGCAGCATCTGCAAAACCTGACAGTGAAAAAGAGTAACACCTTTTTCACAGTACAACCCAAAGTCAAGTCCTCAACTCAACCCCTTCCTTTTCTCTGTCATCACAAAAACCTCCACACCAACAATCGCAACAACAATTCTATTTAATTTCCCCAATATTATACTCCGATATCACACTCTAAACTCCTCGCTCGCTCACTCACTCAAGACAAGAGTAACGTCCACTCCAACATTCACTGCAAATCCAAAACCACACACTACATATATTTTTCAGTTCTCACTACTAACATGATCGACACACTTCGATACCTTCTCGGCTCAGCCGGTCCAAGCGGCTTCGGCTCCAAATCCACCGCCGAACAAGTCACCGAAAACCGCGCCGATCTCCGCTTCCTCACCGCCATCATCACCGGTAAATTATTTCCAGACCGACTTGTAATAATTAATATGTTCTCATTAGTATTTATGAAAATTATGTGCGGTGTTGTTATTATCAGGTGCTACGTCTGGAATCGGAGCTGAAACGGCGCGTGTGTTGGCGAAACGTGGAGCGAGGTTGATTCTGCCGGCGCGTAGTGTGAAAGCTGCGGAAGACGCGAAAGCGCGTATAGTATCAGAGTGTCCTGATTCGGAGATCATTGTTATGGCTCTTGATCTAAGTTCGCTCAATTCGGTTAGAAGCTTCGTCAGTCAGTTCCATTCTCTCGGTTTGCCTCTCCATCTTCTCATGTATGTGAAACAATAACCGTCTCATGCTTCAATTGTTTTATTTCCATTTTTATCTAACCTCGAAAAGAAAAGAAAAAAAAAATTGATATCATTACCAGGATTCTCATCCGTGAATTTGAATGAATGAATATTAGAAACAACGCCGGGAAGTTTGCGCATGAACACGCTATATCTGAAGACGGAGTTGAAATGACCTTCGCCACTAATTACCTTGGTGAGAAATTAACTAACGATTAATTAAAGTAGAGAGTAGAAAGTGCTCGTGTGATTGGATAAGAAATAATCAATTGCAATAATGTAAGATTAATTAATTATTTAATTAATTAATGAGTGAAGGAAATGCTTTTGTTAGGCCATTTTCTGTTGACAAAGTTGTTGGTGAAGACGATGGCTGAAACGGCGAAGGAGACGGGAGTGCAGGGTCGGATAGTGAACGTGTCGTCCAGCATTCACGGGTGGTTTTCCGGCGATGCGGTTTCGTATCTGGCTCTTATAAGCCGTAACAAAAGGTGGCAATAACAACAACAACACGAGTGTTGTTATGAGTTGTGACAATCATTTTTAGTTTCTTATTGCTAACAATAAAGTGTGTTTTGAAAAAAAAAAAAATAGTCAATCTAAGTTGAAATGATGTGAACGTGATGTATACGTGTTTATGAAACACTGCACGCATCTTTGGACTGAAATTTGTCTCGTGTCCCCCAGCCATTACGACGCCACACGTGCTTATGCTCTTTCCAAGCTCGCTAACGTTTTCCACACTAAGGAGCTTGCACGTAGACTCCAGGTAGAACAAACACTTGCTATGTTCATAATCATTTCGCATTTATATTTAATTAATTCACATGCAATGCAATATCTGTCTATGATCCTATCCATCTCAAAAAGTCACATTTGTTTGTTTCCCTACTCAGTAATCATGTTTTTCCCAGAAATTGGATTCGTTTAACCCCGTTCTTGCTTCTAGATTGGTTTATATCATATTTTATTTCTTTGACACTGTATAATATTAATAAATTAATTGATTTCTGCAGCAAATGGGGGCCAACGTTACTGTTAACTGTGTTCATCCTGGGATTGTGAGAACCAGACTCACTAGGGAGCGTGAGGGTTTACTCACAGGTTGGAACCAAACAAACAATCCAATCTTGCTTTAGCTTCTATTTTTTGTATGATTATGGTCATTGATTTTGGCATTTTCCCTTTCATGTTCTAAACTAAATTTGCAGATTTAGTGTTTTTTTTGGCTTCCAAGCTCCTAAAGACCATTCCTCAGGTAATTCAAAATAGTGTACGCGTTCATCATGACTCATTATTGCCTATTGTCTGTCCTTCCTAATGAGATAATTTTCAAATGACAATTGAAGATATAAATAAATAAGTAGTTTAATTCTTGAATACAAGTATTTTTTCTGTCATCGTCTTTAACTCTCTTGTGCTGATTTGTTGCAACGCAAATAAAAATGTAGGCAGCTGCTACAACATGTTATGTGGCAACTCATCCGAGGCTGTCCGATATCTCCGGCAAATACTTTGCTGACTGTAACGAAACCTCAACCTCAAAATTGGGATCCAACTTAGCTGAAGCCACAAGGTTATGGGCCACTTCTGAATTCATGATTTCTAGGGGTCCAAAGGCTGCTTTTGACCTACTCAAGCACCTTGAATTTTGAAGTTTCTTGGGACACTGCAACACACACACACACGTAAGTCTGGAGAGAGAGCAACCCTAATATTGTTCTACTCTCTCTTGATAGAGTCAAGATAATGATAGGAGGGTTAACTTTGCACATAGGATCTTCATATATATCTAGGGTATAATATAATTAACTATGTCATGTATAATTATCTTGATCATCTCTTAGGCTAAAAAATAGGAAACTTGCTGGTTTTATTTTATTATTGGAAGCAAAAGTCTAAAATATGATTGCTTTAGATGCTAGTTAGATTGGGTTTCCATGATGATACAATGATTATGGAGCTTGGGTTATGTTAAACTTGGATCTTAGCTAGATTAGAAATGAAAGTGCCAGGAAAACTCTAATTGTACATATTGTTTATTTATTGCTCTGTTTCTGGGATGTAGCTGTACTTGTTTATCTGGGGATAATACAAAATTATACAAGAAAGTTCGATTGGAGTTATTATAAGTGGACAACAGAACTTGTAAATAGAAGAAAACAAGTAAATAAGAGAACAAGAACATGGGGTCGGGTTGCCCCATGTGGTGGTTGTTCTTCAAAGAGTATCTTTCTCTCATGGTATTTGCGTGGGACCTACTAACATGCTCCCCGTGGAAGCGAGAGCGTGCTTTTGAAGAAAAATTATTTTCCAACTACATTTTTTGTTAAACTAATCATAGCAATCCATGGACGAGTGATTGGTCACTCGTGCTATGCAACAAATCAATTTAGACCATTACACCAATAATATCATATTGTTTAAAAAAGTCTTTATTAAACTACTAATTATCTGAAGATATATGTTATTCATTTTATAAAAGTTTTGTATTAGTTAGTGTAAAATTTAATAACGATGTACTTATATAGTATTGTTACTATATGGTCAGTTCTTTTCGATATGATAAATTTCTTGATTATTTAAACAATTAAAATCTATATTTCAAGTTATTTTAATGATACACAGTTTTTTCTTCTCTTTTTATCATGTCATCCTATCCTAAATTTTTGCCTTTTTTTTTAATTTATATTTGTTGTACAAACTTTTGTGTATTAAAATTGTGCAAGTACAGTTTGTCTTATTTAAAAAATGGAATAAAATCTTTAAGTATAGATTTATAATTGATTTAAACACTTTGTTTACTCTCTCCTTATTATATTTTACACACCTTTTAAAGAATTTTCGTCTTAAATACTAAAATTGTTTGATTTGTATCATCATGTATAATATAATAATGTAGGTTCCAAAAAATGATTTGGTGATATTATGAAGACGTTTGTCCATCATAATAGATTAAAGTAATAAATAATGTTAAATAATTTAATAAATGCATGATCAATTAACTTATGATAATAATAATAATAATAATATAGAATATAAGACTTTATAATGTTCTAGAAACAAGAATCCTTGCAACTGCTAAGTCATCAACTCTTAATATGGATTTTGTAATTCATACGTGAGTTAAGGTAGGAGGTGGATCCGTGCCTTGGCGAAAATCTTCTTAAAAAATAAATCAAATATAGTGAAAAGAAAAAGTTGTAGCGTTTGGTATTAGGAAATTCTAAGCGAAAATATTCTTAAGAAATAAATCAAAAAATATTGAAAAGAAAAAGTTGTTGCGTTTATTAGGAAATTCTAAGCAAATTGGCACGGGAAATATATTTTTTGTTGGTTGAGTGATCTTTGTCACTTTATTAACTCATTATTGTTTTATAACTTTTCAATTTTATTATTAGTTATCGCGTCACTTTATAAGTTACTGCTATTATTTTCTTTTTATGCATCATAATTTTTTATGGCATTTTATCCATGGTACTTTACACTGCTTATTTTAATAAAAACATTCTTTAATATCACGTTATATTTTAATTTTAATCTGTTTATTTTAAAATTAATTGTTTAAAACCACGTTAATATATATAAAATTTAAAGTTTCTAAATATAAAATATACATCATCAAATTTTTAATATAATATACTAATTATTTATTTAAAAGTCACCTTGTTTTTATCAACACGTTGTAACATACAATAGAAAAAGATGGAGTTTGTGTAATTTTTTTATTCAAATGTTAGTTATTAACTTTTATTAGTGGGAATTGAATCCACAACTTCTCCCACCATATATTTAAAACTTATTAAATCTATCTTATTTATCTAAATTGTTAAAAGAGTATTAACCTTGTGTTAATGTATAACTGGTGTCATTATGTATACAGATATTAATTAATAAACTCCTATTTAATCATATATCATATCATTATCACATGTAAGGTGTAAATTATGATAAATTAATCTTATTATATAAATTATGATAAATTAATCTTATTATATACTTGACATTTAATTTAATATTTTTCATTTTTGATTAACTAACATTTATTTTAAAAATTATTCTCTATCTTATTTAAAATATTACAATTTCAAAATCACCATGGTAACAATGTCATGTGTAACACTGAATATCTACTTTTTGTTTTCTTTATGCAGTTAAGTGAATAAGATGATATATTTTTTTTCAATGAATAAATATAAGAAACCCAACAACCCTAAATAAAAAAAATAAAATCTCTACAAATTAAGACCATTTGAAAAAAAAACTTAGTAATTTTTGAAGAAATATTTTTTTTGACATGATTAGTTTTGATTTGACATAATTCTTGCTCGTGGATAAGAATTATCCATAAGCTAATCCAACTCGACTCGCGATTTAAGTGATTCACACAAAATTAATCTCAAATAAATTAGTGAATAAACTAAAACGTTTATAAATTTGTCGGCTTGTGAAAAAAAAATTATAACCTATAACTTACACATGCTAGGAAAAATAATCGTCAACAAATGATTTTCCTAAAATAATATCAATCTATTAAGATGTATTATTACTATTATGTACTGTAAATATAAATGTTGAATCAAATTTGGAAAAAAATTTATTATAAAAAATAGGGTTAAATATGTTTTTGGTCCCTCAAGTTTCAGTGAATTTTGGAATTAGTCTCTCATTAAAACTTTATACCAATTTAGTCATTCATCTTTTAAAATATATGAATTTAATCATTTTAACCAAATTTTGTTAAGTTTATTTGACGTTTCAAGCACATTTTATGATAGTATTTAAGTTAACATTGAAGCAAAAATGTGTCAAACAATGTAAATAATTTAAATACTATCATGAAATGCGCTTGAAACGTCAGATAAACTTAACAAAATTTGATTAAAATGACTAAATTCACACATTTTAAAAGATAAATGACTAAATTGGTCAAAAGTTTTGACAAGAAACTAATTTTAAATTTTGCTGAAACTTGAGAGAAAAAAACATATTTAACCCTAGAAAATAATAATATCAAAATGAATCAATTTAAATATTTTTAAAAACTTGTGGAAGGTAAAGTATCCACTTGGATGATTATGTTATGTTGGATTTGGCACTTCATCCAATGACTGCACCAATTCTGATAGCGTTATCCACATGATATCATATGATAGCAACAATACCTTTCATCAAACTCTTCTGGCCCATTCTTTTATGGTCCAAACATGGCCCAATCTTAGATTTTTATTCGCATCCAGCTCTTCTCTACGCATATTATTTAATCATTAATTTGGGCAATTAATTAAAGATCTAATCTAATAATTAAAATTTGGTTGGGAAGGAAGACTCCATTGAAAATCAAACCTAATACACTTAAAACTTCAAATGCTTTGCTTTAATTTTATTTAATACTCATTAGTTCTAAATAATTACCATATTGCATTTGTTGCTTTGGTGTAGGTTGGTTCTAAAGCGCGTTGCACAATTATTTTAGAATTTATTAGAGAAAATTTGTGTAAATGGATATTAAATGCAATAATAGTCAATTAGTCTAAGTGTTTGAACACATATTTCATACTACGTATATGAATCTAGGAATTTAAATTCAAATGATTGCTGTGATAAAATTAACTTAAGTATTTCACATTATATTTGTTATTTGGTTTGAAATTATTAAGGAAAAAATAGTCGTATAAAAAAAATTTGCATTGTATTACTTAATTTTAAACTATCAAATATGATAAATCTACTGTTTTTATAAGAATTGTTTAAGAAGTCACACTAATAATTATTTTTTATTTGTTAATAATATAATTCCTTAAATTAATAATACAAATATATTTAACTCATTTCTGAAATTACAATTTTGGTAAATAATTATTTAATTTTTATTTCATAACAATAATCTCATAATTAAAGACTTTTGGTTTCTTAATTATAATTTCTGTCAAATCCAATTGATGACATATAGTTCCCGATAAATATTTTAAGTCCTACCCAGTTTAAATAACATTAAAAGTAGATATTAAGTAAATCCAATGGGAACAAATCTTATTTATATCTTGTCAGATTGGGTTTTACTTTTAATGATTTGTTTTCAATTTAATTTCACAAACTGACTCAACTTTGTACATTAAATTCACCTGAAACGAAAAAACAAAAAAAGCAAGATTGAGTTGTTCAAGGTGATTGTCTCAACTACTCTAGTCCAACATAAGATAATTAATCAAGGACCTTATTTTCAAATCATATTGAGTTCATCTATTCCAAGAATAATATTTTCTCAAATGAAACTAAATTTAAATATCTGAATTGTCAAGTACCATATATTTCTATTCACCACTATCACAGTTGCAAGCAAAGTTTGACTCATAATGAAACAAATGCTTCTTGGGTCATCTCAAGATAAAATCTCCCAATTTTGTGTTCCTTCTGAAAAAATTAGTATCTGGTTGACACTGCACTCATCAAATTTCTGTTATGTAGCGTATCACTTGTTTGAGTTAATTCGAATAATCACAGTCATGTGTCACTATAGTTTCCATGTGAGCATAAACAATAGGATAAACCATAAACTTTTAGGTTAGAGTAATGAATTCACAAGCATCTTTTTCTACTCACACCTTATAGAAAGTAAAACTAGTGGCTTAAAACAGTGTCATCCATTACTTTACACGCAATTGGCATTTATCTACTTTTTTTATGCAACTGACATTTGTCTCCTGATTATAAGCTTGCAGTGGAAAACAACTATCACAGAATTTTATGCACATCAAAATGAAAACTACAAATGGTAGAGACCCAAAGGGAGAAAAGGGTGTCTTCCATATTATCTATATTATAACTTTTAAACCATTCATTCCTCAGAATCTTCTTTCAACAATTTAGTTTGTCTTCCAATACTCATCTAGATATAATAATGACATTTTTGTTCTATGTGACGATTTTTCAAATAAAAATAAGATAAATGATCAAACTTAAAACATTAAATATGAGATCAAGTTACAACAATTTGCTACCCTTCAGGCAATGAAACACATGTTTGGATAGCAGTTCAAAATGGACTTTCAGCATAGGAAGTAGTGTTCTGTAATTTTTTCATTTTGGCTACTTAAACATGCACAAAGTCATTGAATTCAGGTTCTGTAAGCAAAAATTCTTGTATAAATTAAAGTAGAATACAATCCTCTGTATATACACATGGTCATGAATTACAACTCGAGCAGGACCATCAGCAAAAATGAAACTTACAATTATCTTAACCAACAGTCCTTAAAAATTAAAGAATCATATAATTGATATGGACTTTGTATAAAGAATACTATATCATGTGAAGGCAATCTCCAATCAGGTACTGAAGTATTGCCCTGGCTGCTATATTACTACACTTGAAAACAATGAAAAGCTTTGCATTGTAGCAAATTTCACTGTATGCAAGAACCCTATATTGCTATGTGAGCATAGCCACTAACCTTGGAGTGCCCCAGAAAATGAGCCAAAAACTTAGTTTCAGCCACGAACAGGTAATCCATAATTCTGGTACACTCTTATGTATCCATCCCACCCTGCTGTCACAATTACTTGGCCCCATAAGTGGGAATTAGACATTCCCTTGCAAGCACTTCTCAAGAACTTGTACTCTGATTTACACATTGTAGGAGAAACAACAGTTTGTGTTTGACATGAGTCCACAAGTGCCTCCTCAGGCCACGTTGCAGAAACCTTTGGGATCAACTCTGACAGAAATCCCCGGCTTAAGAAGAAACAATCCGGCGAAGGCAGCGAACACCTCTGATTTGCATCATCTCCGAGCGACGGCGATAAGAGTGTTCCTGGGATTGACTCAATGCCACACCATGGTACAGCGATTGATGCGTTGTGGGAGAGAAAACTCTCTGAAGACCAAACTTTCTTTGCTTTGGAATTGCTCCTATCATGGCCATTGTAATTCCAGATACATACATTCGAATCCTCACTTACTGAGATGATATGTTTCCCATCAGTGGTGAAGGAAGCATTCATCTGACCAGCACTTCTTAAACCTGCAGGCAGAGAAGAGGAATAAGCAATAATTTATGTACTTTATTTCCTAAATACAACAATATAGTAATGCTTGTTTCTAATACTTAAAAGGGAAGAAATGTATATGGGATTGCAGCTCCTTGAGTGGTTTTGGTGTTGTTCTCCAATCTGAATAGGAGCTCTACCTTGGTAACCTAAGTTGATGTTTAATGCAAACCTTAATATGCAGATTAGTGATATAAAACTTAATTTTTATTCCAGAACAGCACTACGAGTTTCTGTGCATGTAAACTTTGTCCTACTTAAAAAGATGCAGCAAAAGAAGAATAAAACATGTGTAAACCTACCCTTGAATTTGTAGATTATGTCATCTCCAGAAAGTATACAGACATGTGAATCAGCAGAAGCAACCAATAATTTGCTCGGGTCAGTTGGTGAAAACTGCAAAATTTAGCCATATATGATATGATTAATGATCGGTATCCAACAGTGTTGTATAGGGTGGCACAGAAAAGCAAATTCCAAACCAGAAAGAGTGAGAGAAGTAACCAACCTGAAAGCCAGTGATCCTTTTCCCTGATGTCTTCTTTTTTCCTCGTAAACACAACTGAGCATCCAATTGCAGATGTTTATCTAGACAAGAGAATTCAACAATATGAAGATTGTTAGAAGCTGCTACTCATAATCATTTGTGAGATCATTGGTTTAAGTATGGACTCTGTTCTATATACTACAGGCAGAATATAACATCAAAGTAATCAAATCTGGAACAAGGGACATCTATATACAGAAGAAAGAGCAATATAAAACAATCACTCACACGAAATGTACAAATGAACCAACAAACCAATAACCTGAATATACTTTCATGAAGCCAAATACGTGCATACCTTGGATATCATAGAAACGGCAATTGCCTGCCATGGTACCCACAATTGTGCCCTGGAAGAATAAGAAAACAAATTTGAGGAACAAAGCAGAACATATTTTCCTGCCACAAATTTTCAGTTAAATGTATAGTGAAACAGACCTTTCCATCAGGGCGGAAGCACACAGCTGTGACTATCTCTCTGATATCTATGTAATCACTAACCCTACTGTTAACAACTTCCCAGATGCGCACTTTTCCATCAATTGAGCCACTGATGAAAACATTATCATTGATGGGGTTGAAATTGACGCATGTCACTGCATCAAAGGCAATAGTAAGAAACCAATATTCAGCAAAAAATGAAAAATTTAGAGGAACACGTTACAGAACAACCAATATTATGCAAATCATGTATCAACATACATAACTACACCAAGAGAGTAAAGACTCACCATAATTATTGTGGGGGAAAACTCTAAGACATCTATCAATTCCCACATGCCATAGGCGCACTGTCTTATCAACAGAGGATGACAGTAGAAACTGCAACATGTAAAGAAGAATATATACTACAGTAAGTTAAATTTTACAGAAAACTAAATCATATGCAAGTTTAAAGATAGCGCAAAATATAAGAAGACAAATAATAACTTGCTTTATATGGAAACTAACCCCTCTTTTGGACCAAGCAAGGTCCAAAATGTCCCCACTGTGACCTTGGAATTCGTGCAAAGGTTTTGCCGATATACGGAAGGTCCTCGGTGGGATAATCACACAGGTTGCTTCAGGGGGTCTTCTCAACTTCTCCGGTTTGACTAATTTTTCTTTATCTACACCAAGGGGAGCGATACATGAAAAATTATTTATTTTGAAATATATATTTGATGGATCATTGTCCAGAATGTCCAGTTCACTTGATCTCTCATCCTCAACCACCTTCCACACACGTACCATCCCATCTTCACCACCACTAGCCAGATACTTTCCATCAAGACTGAATTTCATTGTCAAAATAACACCCTTATGTGCTTTAAACTCCTGCTCCGTGTAAAGGGAGGAAAGCTCCTTAAACCGCTTTTTATACGAATGAACTCGAACTCTTTGTATCCCACTTCCATCCACTGAATCACAGTCTTTGCACTTAGTTTCATCAAGCCCGTGATTATGAACAAAACAAGCAATAGAATCAAGTGTCTTTAGCCAACCCCTCTTCATTTTTCTTTTTCCAACTCCTAACAACCTTGTGTTTTCAGCATCTCTCTGCAAATGTCTGCGAACCATCGATGAAGGCCCAGTATTTCTCTGAAACTCCTCCAAGCTAATCAATTGGTTCGAACCCAAAACACGCAGTGTACTTAGAGTTCCATCCTGACCCAGCTTATCCACAATATACTGTGTTCCATCATCCAAATTCCTTATCATACACGCCGAATTCTCGCGATTTTCACGGGAACCGGAAGCCTCACCAGACAAGGAATCCAGCACAATCTGGTTTGAGGTAGAGGGAAGACCCTCCTCAACAGCAAGAGAAGTCCTCAAAACCGCCCCACTTGTAGCAGTGATTCGGTCAATCCCACAAGGTTGATCTTGAAACTCCTCTCCCTTGGTTGAATAATCCAAATCAGACTCCAAACCCATCCATCTCAAGAAATTCTGGCGTCTCTGGTTAACACTTGCAAGGTCTTTTGCCCACACCTTGTGCCTAGTAACATGTCCGTTATTACCAGAACTAGATTCATCTGATTCTGAACAATCCGAACTCCCATCAGAGACAGAGCACAATTCCTCACGAGTATCATAAAACTGATCCTCTCCCCCATCCATATCCTACCTTTCCCCAATTCCCAGTGCTAATCTCAAGCAGATTCCTTTCTTACTGAATAAACAATTCTGAATTGAACGGATGAGTTTTACTTCAATTGGGGGAAAAGGGTATCTGAAAGCACACAAATCAGGAACAGTTACGGCGAATCCAAGAGACAAACAAAAGAGGAGCTAAACAAGAGAAGAAAAAAAACATGGATTTTGGAGAATGAAGCGTAGAAAAACGAGAAGAGGCAGAGAGGGGAAAGAAAACATGGGATGTTTTCTGACCTTGGTTATCTTCAAAATTGGAGCTTGATCCAGAAATCGAAACAATTTTCATAGGGATCTTCGCTGTGTTTGTTTGTTCAGTCTGCACTGTGCATCCACAGGAATACCTACCCACACCCACCACTTTGTGGTACGGCAAAGAAGGTTAAAAACTGAAGAAAAAAAAATTATTATTATTATTACCATTATTTAGTTAAACTAAAAAATAATAGTATTATTTGAGAAGAACAGAGAAGGAAAAAGATTGCCTCGTTGTGTGCGTGTCTAAGACTGGAACTAACGAATGAATGATTTTTTTGAAATTTACAATTGACTCAGTCTACTCTTAACTTCCGCACTTTCTTTTTTTTTTTTCTCTCCAAATGAATCAGATACCTTTCTTTTCCACCTTCATTTCCTTCAAATGCTTCAACTTTTTTTCACCATCTCATTTTATTATTCTAATATTCCACTCCCTCTGCCAATACAAATATTTTTCCTTTTTTTTTCTCTTCCTACACTTCAATTACTTACTTTATGAATATTTAAAATATCAGTTATCCTAATTCAATTAACGGCACAAAAAGGTCGAGTGAATTAAGAATTTGTAATAACAGCTCTGTAGTTATTAATCAAAGTCAACTGTTAAGATTAATTGCATAATTTATTACATATATATATATATATATATATATATATATATATTTTTTTAAAAAAAACAAAATAAGTTATTTTGAAGTGAAAAATAAAAAATATATTTGATTCTAACTTATTATAGTCAAATATTTTAAATCCAATTCTTAACCGTTATATTTTATGTATTATATATATTTATTGTAATTGATCATCAAACAACAAAATATAATATAACATCTATGTATTATTTATATATAAAATATAATTACAAAACATTTTAGATATAATAATAGAAAGATAAATTGTTATAAACAAAATCTAATATATTTGTTATTATCAACAACTCAAAAAAATTTCATGTACTTTGAGACTTACTTTAATTAATTCTATTTATTATCATTTCCACTGTAGACCAACACAAAAAGAATAACACAATGACGTAAGACTTTTGTTATCACATTTTTATCATAAATTAATGTTTGATTTAAATTAAGAATTTGATCCAATATCGAATTGCAAGATTAATTATTAATATATATATATATATATAT
>Ga0214544_1000546_pt1 | contig 70013 bp, 23 predicted proteins | sample CNSS3metaG_FD_160074 | JGI IMG/M metagenome (GOLD analysis project Ga0214544, IMG submission 160074) | Root nodule microbial communities from cowpea collected in UCLA plant growth center, Los Angeles, California, USA - CNSS3 | ecosystem: Host-associated > Plants > Roots > Nodule | place: USA... | reverse complement strand
ATATAAGAATAAAGGCCCATAACAACATTGCCTTAAGGTTTTGGTGTAAAAGTGGTGTCTAAGGTCTTATATGTGTAAGACTAATGTCATATAACCATATAGAACCACAATCTCTCAATGACCATAATTATGCCATGACCATGACCATAACCTATATGAAAATATATATAACCTATCACTTAGTCAGGTGATGATGGGTAATACCCTATTAGGGTAGATAAAATGATAATTTTTATCTTGTCCATAAATTGAGAAATATCTATAAAATTATCATAATTAGTTGTGTGGGCGATGATTGACTTTCAGTAGCGACCAAGCAAACTAATATTTAAACCTTAAATTCTATGTCGGAAGTTAACCATAGTTTTTTTATTGAATAAGAGGACCATGCCTATCTCAACTTCATCCAAAATTATTTTTTAACAGTTTAAATTCTCCTTTCAATTCAACAAACACTTGAATTTAGTACACCCTCTTAGATCTTGAAATCGAAGTTAACTATACTTTGTCGTAATAAGAGGGAAATAACAGACAAGCACAAAAGTTTGACGGAAATGCTTAACCATATCAAAAGGCACCTTTTGGAAATGACTCCTTTAAAAAATAATTAAATAAATAACACCATAAAATTAATAAACTTTTTGATCCATTTTCTTTTCACTAGGTCAACAACCCCTCTTCCATATTCCAAACATAATCAAAATAAAAATTAAATAAGTTACCTGGATTCAAATATTGGAGACTGAACACTGTGTAAGTTTTATAATAAAATATATTTCCATCAACTTTTATTTGGTATGAACCTTTTTGCATCCATAATAACACTAATGGTGCTCTAATTTAATATATTTAACTTTAGAAGAGTACACCATTGTATAAAAAACAAATAATTAGGAATATAAAAAAAAATGTCAACCAATAAACATAGGAATAAAACCTCGTTCATATAATTAAGATTAACAATAGTGATGTTACACACGAATACTCTATTATTAATTTAAATTAATTATTTACTAACCCAAAAAAAAGTCTTGTATTTGAAGAACTATTTTTCGATAAATCACTGGTCAATATTATTGATAATTTAAGCATGAGCTTAAATTTCAAATTAAGTAAAAGTAAGAAATGTAAACACCATATAACAATGAAAATCTATAAACTCATTATTTTAAGGTTTTTGATTGGTTGCGTTGTCAATCCATTATGTATAGGTTGAGTTCATGTCTATTAATGTCATGTCTTCCTAATGATCATTCTTCGAACCCATTAGTGGTATCAGAGTCGATGACTAGTCTTGGTGTGACCGACTTAAACGAGTTCTTATATCGAAAGTTTTCTGATCAAATAAATATGTTCCTTTAAGATAAACAATGATACAAGTAGAAAGATATTCGTGGTGAAAGCTCAAGGAAGAAGTGTAATGTGAAGTGCTCACATTTGAGAAAAATATTTTGGGAATCCAAATATAAGTCTAAGTCTCACAATGAGTAAAAAAATAAAGTTGAACATAATGTGTTTTCTAATTTTAAGACTCATCAAATATCACATGGTCATACCATTGAAAGTCAAGAGCATTCTTATTTTGATAACATGTTTGAAGATTGTAAAATTTGGTTGCAAAAATCAATGTTTGAATAAAAGTGTATAATTCATAATATGGAAAATAATGAAAAATACTTAAATTTCAATGAATAAATCTTTCATTTTTTGTGATTTAAAAACAATTTATTTACTATTGTATTTGTTATTAGAAACCCTATTGGTAATAAAGACGTAAAGGAATAAGTTAATTTATCATTTGGAAAAGAAAATAAAAGGAATTATTTCATATTTTGAAGGAATAACAAATTTACCCCAATCGGCACCTCACCTTACATATTCTATTATCATATAAAGTTTCTTTTATATGATACTTTGATTTATTGATGACATGGTACTATTTATAATTCCCTCTATTTTCATTCATACATTTATTCATTTTTATTTTCTTAATAATTTTTTTTGTTATCTGCATTCAGAAATTATATGTTTATTACTAAGGTAGACAAGTCAATATCATTTTTAGAATTTTATAGAAATGAACTATTTTTTCTATTTTTAAAAACCACATTATTAACGGGTGATAAAAATTAACGGGAGTATTATTTTTCATCCAACTTTTACAGTAACACCAGAAAATTATGATCCCTAACCTAATTATATCTAATTATATTTGATGAGTATTTTTTTCAAGGTGGAAGATAAGAGTCATGTCATAGACTATTCATAATTTCATACCATAAATTTGAAAGATGCATGCATTTAGGAAATAAGTTGGTATGTTTGTTGGATCACAAAACTTGGACTGTATAATTACAACCACTTTTAGATCATTGATTCTGTGTAACCTTTCTTTTACATAGCTATTTTTCTGAAATCATATTAATAACAAAATTTTCAAATGCATAATGATATTTTAATCTATTTTTTTTATTCACATTTAATTCACCATTTCAATCAACATTCAATTATGTATTTTGATTTTTTTTTTAGCGATATGATGTGATAATTTAAGGGTGATTGAAATAGTGAATTAAAAGTAAGTAAAAGAAAGTGAATCAAAATATCATTATCTTGTCCAAATACACAATTAAACATTATGATCCAACCAAGAATAAATCCAATTAACTTTTTCAAGAGATCACTACCTTAACCTAGAAAATAAGTATAATAAGGAACAAAGAATAGGATTATTATTTGTTTTATTTTTTACTTTGATCCCTCGGAACAACCTCGTTTTTGTACCAAAATCTCAATTGGATTCTCAGATTTTAAGTCGTATCAATTGAGTACTATTTTTTAAAATGTCTTCCAATTTGACCTTTTTCGATAGTGCAACATTGAGGAGGTTAATTTTGTGTCACGTGTTAGCTCTAGTTTTTTTTTTTTAGTTTTTTTTTTAGTTTTTTTTTTAACTTTTTTTTAATTATTTAAAAAAAAAAACTTTGCCACGTATCAATTTATGATTTTGCAACATAACATTGTCATGTGAAAATCTTAATTTGGTTCTTATATTTATTATTTGTCTCAATTTAGTCTTTTTTTTGCTAAATTGGAGCAATTTCTTCACTTCCAGATTGATACCAAATTAAACTTTTATATAAATATTACAATCATATTTTTATCATACTAAATATATTTAACTAAATTAAGTTTATTTAAATTTGTATTTTGCATTAAACTTTATTTAAAATATCTTTTAATAATTTCTAGACAAACATTTGAATTTTGTAATTGTTATAAATCTGTTTTAAAATTTTATATTTGAATTTATAAAGTTGTTTTTATACCAAATCTAACATATTTGTCAAAAAATTATTGATATATAAATATTTAAAACAAATTTTAAATAAAGTTCAATGCAAAATATAAATTTTAATGAACTTAATTTGGTTAAAAATATTTATTATCATAAAAATATGATTGTAATATTTATATAAAGGTTAAATTTGGTCTCAATTTGGAAGAGATGAAATTGCTTCAATTTAAAATAATAAATATAGGGACCAATTTGAAATTTTTCGCATAACAATGACATGTGGCTGAACATCAATTTGACACGTGGTAGGGTTTTTTTTTAAAAAATAAAAAGTAAAAAAAATACAAAAAAAAAAACTTAGAAATGACACGTGGTAGAATCCTAATTTTACACTTGTGATGAAAAACTTATGGTTATCGTGAGGTTTTGCTTGTAAATGATAAATGGATGCAAACAGAGGTCTATGCATATCATAGTTATGTCATACATGTCAAATACATATTATTTATTAAATGTCTATGAAACATTTCAACCTGATTCTTCTTATTTAAGAATGGGCAAGTTTTTCAAAATTTGAATGATTTATTTAAAACATAAATAATATCAAAGGAAAGATTAAATAGAATAACTTTATTATATATATAAAAAAAAGTAAAGACTTGACTTTATTATCAAGTAAAAAGAAATATAAAAATAAATTGATATAATAATTTAAGAAGTGGTTTTACATCTTAAAATTCCTTAAGCATATACATCAAAATAAATTACTAATGTTTTTATAAAATAATTTTAATTAAGTTAAAAACGTCTCAACCTAAAATTTAGTTTGGGTTTTGACATAAATTGGACTGGCCCTATCTGTGATAATGTGTCATTGTTCCTGGAGTATAGAAAAGCCTTTTATTTTTGTTTGGAATTAGGACAGTGGCATAAAATTATTAGGTCTGTGAATGTTAAGAAAGATGACAAGTAGTTTATGGGTTGCTTTAGATGGTATCACTTAATTACTAATAAGCTTGTACGAAAGGGAGTTAAGTCATTCAGGAATACTATAGGGCAGCTTGCAATTTGGGTCGAATATTGACCCATTAGTTCTGCTTCTGCTAAGTGGGTCGAAGGATACCAATACTTATTGGGCCTAGATAATCCTAGCATAACGAGGGGCTTTTCTTTCCACACCTGTAAAAATTCTGGGCTTTCTAAAATGTAAAAAATACATCCCTACTGAGAAGGTAATTCCAAAATCTCGAGAATTCTGGCGTGGAGGAAATTGGACCCCACACCGAGGGGCATGAACTTTTTAAACACAATTTTCTTATACTTGCAGTGGACAAAAAAAGAATCTAATTGTTTTAATGGGAAAAAGTCTTGATGAAAATGCACCAAAAAAAAACTAATTACATATTTGGACGAGGTAATTTAAAAAAATAATTCATTTATTTAAAGAATTGAAAATTTTTTAAATTAAATTTATTTTAATGTGACGCTTGATAAATTTGTCCTGTTTATTAAAAAATATGTAGAAACAACATGAAAAATAACCAAACATTCATCTATATATCAGTTATGTCTAGGTTTCATTCAAGAATGTAAAGGGAAAATAACTTGCATAAAAGTGCGTAGAGTTGAATAGTGATTACACATTGTTATTTGTTAGTTTGATTAAATTCAAAGGTGGAAAGAATTTTTCTGGGATACCACATAATCTTCAATACGAACAAGTGTCCAAAGTTATTAAGACCGAAGTAAGGACCACTCTAAAAATAAAGGCACCATATCCATATCAAACATACAAGATGCACCTGTCTCAAAAAGGCATTCTCATGTCACTTCACATACTAATCCTTACATTTTTTATTTTCCTTTTTTAAATTTACATAAATATAAATAGAATACAAAAATAACTAAATAATGGTACTATTTCATTAAGTTATATTAACTTCCAAAACACTGATTGTTTAATTTAATTAAATACTTTTTCTTTATTTTATCAAATTTTATATGTTTTAGGCAGCATATAATTACAATGTGATTCAGAAGAAATTTTGTGGCTAATGATGCATTGGTGAGTGTTTCTCCAGACATGTTTTTGCAGAAGTGTCTCCTCCTCCATCATAGCTGGAGCCTCTTTGACGTTTACTTTTCGCTAGAAACTGTGGTTGTTGATGCTGTACCCACCTTCTGTGTTTTGTTTGTTTTGGATCGTGTTCTTATCCATGTTAATCAACTCCAGTTTTGTTTTGTTTTTCACTCACAATAGATAAAGTAAATCGCAAGACTCAAAAACACTAAACCTTATACTCAACGAACCAATACATAATCACATTTATCATGTGTAAAATAAAGACAGTGTGTTGAGTGTAATTTTATAATTCAGAAACATAACTGTACGGAAAGGGACAGATAGTTTCCCTGGAAGAAAAAAAGAATGTATCTGTTGCTTGCTACTGTAGGCTCTGTTGACACTACGACATCTCTTGCTTCGTATGCAAAGGATGTTTTTTTGATAAGGGTTTCCAGATTGAGGCAGAAGAAGCCCTAACTCGTAGTAAAAAGAATGGTTTGTTCCATTTGCTTGCATAGTCTTCCATAATACGGTTCTGGATTCCCGTGTAGTGTAGACCATCACTGTCCTTTATTCTTTAATCGAATGTGGTGGGGATCGCTTTGTTGTCACGCAAGGAACCCTCACTTACTATTCTACCCTTTCTCAATATTATTATCATTATTCTTTTGAAAACAAAAGATCCATATCTTCTGTCACTTCACACTTCCACCAACATCCATTTCCACACTAGCCTACCAACATCATAAACTTATTTTCTCAAGACCCATGTGCTCCCTTCTTTTCTCTTCTTGTCTACTTTCGGATGCTCTAAGATTTAATAAAATCATGACATTGACCGTTAGTTTTCAACCATTTTTTCCTTCAAAAACCTCTTTTTTATTTATTTTCTCCATCCCCGGATGGATATTGCACTTAGACGTTCAATGCTGCGGCTCTAAGGGAGTTGAAATCATTTAAAACACCTAAATTTATTGTCTTAAAGATTTTATATTCAAAATGGTAATAATTTCTTATATGATTAGATTTAGTTTTATTTGTGTTGTATCTTGCGATGAATTCTTCTCTCAAAAATTTATTAGTGATATTAGAACTTACGGTTAATCCTGATAATCGATTCATATGAGTATGATCTCTGTATCAAACACATAATATAAAAACTCATAAATCATTTTTAAAGATTTTAAGTTATAAGTGGTATCGATCTTTTATATAGTTGAGATTAAGTCTCTTTAATATTATTATATATTCCTTTGTTAACCACTCTTTAAAAAATCATCATCAGATTATCTCATCTCCCTTTCAATATTCAACCAAGAAGAGAAAAATGTTTGTTCCGCATTGTATTTCCCAATGTGCAGTTTCTAAAGCTCTCTTTTTTTTTTTCAAGTTTAATCGTGGGAAAACATGGTTCACTGTTAACTGGTCTTGATTTTACTGTATTATAGTATTCAACCAATTATTTTATCTGCAGTGCAAAATTAAGTGGGGACACTGCGTATGCATTAACTATTCTGTTTTTATATACCAAGAAGATAGAATATTCATGTTAGTTAATAAATATGCTTAGCAAGACTATAACAGGGAAGATATAGAAGGTTAAACGCATTTAGTCTTGCAGATATGTTTGTATTTTGCTTCTTTGTAGCTCTCCCACATGCAAAACCACCTATGACGGATTCACCAGCAGTAAAATATAACTATCCCTGGATTTTAGAAGCATGAAAAATTAAGGTTCCATCTGGGAAAGACAAGTTGCATTTAAAGGTTTATTGACCAATTGAAAGTCAACTATTACCCGCCCAAGGCTCGAGTTGATTTGAATTGCGAAGAGGAAAGAAACAGGAAGTGAAGAATACAGAACTCCTGAATTTAATGTTATAAACCGACAACATATTTTTCGTGGATTTACATAATCTCTAACAACGGAACAAACTGTCTCTAACCTGTTAACCCAAAACCAAAATTAACAAATATAGCCAAACCATGTGAAGCTTATAATGAAACCAAAAACCCCCAAAAGAAAAAGTGGGATAAAAAAAGAATATTTATATATTTAGAACAGAGAAGCCTGTGTAATAGGAACTATATTCATGGACATCTTACGTTCCTTCCAGGACCTCCATAATAAAAGTAAGTTCCCCAAACATTGTTTGATCCGACCCTAATGTCATAGCAATTGGAATGGTCAGCCAATTGGTGAATATTTGAAAGAGGAAGCAAGTTATTGTCCCAATCCACAACTTGTAGGTTTCTAAAATAAGCTGCTTTTCTAAACCCTTCTTCTGCAAAATGGCCACTACCCATTTGAGTGCCAGTGTGGTAGCCCCTTGAACGAGAATTCACTATTTCTCCTCCAAATTGTACCATGCTAGCATGGTTTCTCAAGTGACTGAACAGGTATGCTGGCCAGTACCCAACAAGTAGACCCGACCCAAATTCCAGCCACCAATGTCCATGCTTTGGGTCCTATACACACACAATTTCATTATGCTATCTTACAATTATTTCACCACATGAAAATGCAACTTAGTATGTTACAGCTTCACTCCAACTGTCTAACCTACATTAATGTGTTGGCATAAATGCAAACACCAAAAATTTCCCCTTACGCCTTCATTAATCAATGCGTGTCTCAGTAGTATAAAGTGGTTCATTGCCATTATTAATGATATTATTGGACGAGAGTAAAACTGAGGAAAAACAAGTGGTAAGACAAATCAATATGCCAGTTAGAGCAAAACCAAAATATAAAAGAAAAGCGTCAGCCGCGAAATACTGCTTTAATAAAGGAACGAAAGGAAAAGGCTCAGTTAGAGTCGACCCCATGAAGGACACTAGTACAAGGAAAGCAAGGGAATCTTCCATTTGAATAACAATAACATGCAGAAAATTCAAAAGAAAAGGGTCAGAAAAGAAGTAAACGAATTATTGCCTCACTTGGATATGATTTTCTTTACTCTTAGTTTCATTATGCATGTTTACCTTTTTTTTTTTTTTTCTCAAAGTAATTAACTTGTGAAATGAAGCAAACAACGGTTTGAAAAGCATAAAAGCTTCAATTAACAACACACCACACCCTATTTTCTCCTTAATTGGTGTTTTCTTTTTGATTGACTTTAGGTGATGAATTGTTTTGTGGAAAAAAGGAAAAAGAAAAAGAAAAAGACTCACCTTCCAAACCATTAAGCCAATATCAAATTGTCTGGCATTGTAGATGGATCTTGGAGAGATTGCAGCCCCTATTGCTATCCTGTTGTTAGTTTGGACAAATCCTGAACACAGTAAGTTGTAGCATCCAGTTGCTTGATATGCATCCGTCTGTCAGATAGCACGTATTGTAAGATGTTAAAGAAATGAGGCTAAAGAAGAAACAGAAGAAGAAAAGAGAAACGTGCATTACTTACTGTCCAATAAGTGAAGAACCTAGGATAGTTGTCTCCATATAGCTCAGGACTCACCTGAAGGAAAGTATGCTTGTTACTTAGCTAGAAATCGAAAGGACCGAAAACTAAAGCAAATGATAAAGACAAAATGTAATCCTAGTACATTCTTCAACACCTTCACTATTAAGAAAAATGGATGGATTGAATTTTTGTACAAGTAGATGTTGACATACCTGCCATCCAGCTTCTATGGTATTCAGATCATTGCCAAAAGATCCAGCAATAACCCATATCTGTGACAAACTGAATTCGTATGGATCGGTTACGCTGGGTGTCCATACATTTATGTTTGCTTTTGCTCCGTAGTATTGATCTCCGTTCACAAAAACAACTGCATGCTGCAACAGGATGTCTGTCAAAAATCAAAATTACACATATGCGTGCTTAAGAATGAACATTTTTTCCTATTGTGTGCTCAGGACTTCTATTTTTTTTCAATTTTTAGCTCCTTCTGGAAAGAAATTGCACGCGGCATAATGATTTCCACGTTACTTTTTGGTGCACCTAGGAGTCAAACTTTTTCAAGTGGAGTCCCTTCAATGTCTTCGTTTTTGCAATCCATGTTGAATTTTGATGAATAAATAAAAACAGGGTTGTTCTTTTCTTTATGGTAAAGAAAAACGGTTGAAATGAACGCAATGCTGAGAAAATAAGAGCAGAGAGTTTGTTTTTTTTTTTTTCTTTGAAATGAAAGCATGGTGAGAAAGTTTCTCAGAGAAACGGAAACAGTAGCGGGAAAAGGATTGAATTGGCAATGAAATTTGAATAAGCAAAATACATATGTAAGCACGAACCTCATGCCCAGTGCCAGTTGAGTCCCTCCGTACTTTTCTTCCAAATCTTCTGATGGAGCTTGCTCGTAGAAAATCTTGTTCAGTTGTTCTTCTGATCGGAACAGTTCCTTGAGGGCATATTTCACCAGAATCAGTCCAAAGCTGAAAGCTCTCTATGACTGTTTCCCCATTGGGGTGACCCTTTGGCCTTTCTGGTGGATCCTGTAAACCTTAAGCCTCTTACTTTCTCAGTCTCTCAAATAAAATGCAATCCACAAAATCAAACCTTTAGACTAAAATACGAGTAGTGGCTAAATTGGAATTCCACCTTCCCCAGAGGAATGTGGATGTGTGTATGAATTCAAAGGAAAGTCACATTCCCTGGGTCGAGTTGGATGAAATTACCAATGGTCTTTGCCCTCTGAGCAGAGGATGGTCAAAAGCAGGTTGCTGATGAGACAAAACACAATCTATCAAATCCCCATCTGGACTCTGCAAGAAAGGAACAGAAACATAGATCATTGAATGGGGAGAAGGGGAATGCAGAAGTGTCATTGTAGGAGATTGCAAAGAAAAAGAAAAAATGCCTTAATTGTTTTAACAGGAGGCTTGTTAATCTTGTTGAGGTGAGCTCTGATTCTGCTCAACTTGTGCAACGGTGTGAAAGTGTTGTTAGCAGTGGGGTGAGAGGGTGGTGGCAATGGTGAATTGGAGGGAATGGGGTGAGAAAATGCGGTGGCAATTGAAGTAAGAAGTAGGAGGAAAGCAACAAAGGAAGGTAGCGTAGGGAGTAGAGTATTTTGGGAAGTGGAAAGAGCCAATTTGAGGGAATGATTTAGTAAACTTGTTTCTTCTGCGGTATCATCATTTGCTTGTATGCATTGTTGTTGTCTTCTTGTGTGACCAGCTGCAAAATATGGCTCTTTCTTATGTTTTGTCCAGGAAACTGAATATCCCTTCATGTCCATACAAAACAGAAGAACTACAAAGAAGAACACCACCCTACTTTGTTACCTGCCTTCAAGTTTTCAAATTATAAACAACTCCTCCCACTGCTCATAGCCACAGAGAGAGGAGAGAGGAGAGAGAGTATAGTGATTTTAATTTTATGCTCCCTCACCATACCATCAAAACTAGCACCAGCACAAAAAATAGACCCAGACCCCGAATAGGTGGGGTCGCATTTTCCAAATTTACTTTTACCTCACAAAGGACTGTGTACACACACAACACTGTGGAATACCTAAGCAGAGAAACAAATAATTATGACCCAACATTTATGTCATGCTTCTTCTTCTTCTTCATTCCACGCTGAACACAGGTTTTGTACTAATTAATATGCCGCGTTAGCCACCCAATTCATCAGAATAAGAATATAGACCCAAACTTTCTTTCTACTGCAAACTACGATATCTTCTGTTTCAAGCTATGTGATCAAAATTCAAGTTGTCGTTTAGCGTTTTTCTTTTTTGTTATTTAATTCCACTGAATTTTTCCACTTAACCACGAAAAGCATTACAACTGTAAATAAACTGGCAATTTATTTCTTTAATTTTCTCCCTTTAATTTAATAAATAAACAACTTTGAATGTGGTTTTTCCGATACAGCTTTTTAGAGTAACAATACTTAATGAATTATCCTATGGAAGGCATTAATTACTTAGTAAACTGGTCTCAACTCAATTTAACCTTTTTTTTAAGTAATCACTCCAATTAAGATTTTTTGAATTGTTGAAAACTTTAAGAAGTATCTCTGAAGTTTTGTTTTTCCGAACTGAGACAAGTTTTCCACCTACCATCTTAAGCAATTAGACCTCTTATTTTATACTTGAATTTCTCGTAATCACCAGTCAAATGTGAGTTTCCTCTAAATATTACACCTAATAAAATATTTTCAATACAATCATTATTAACATAACTGAATTTAAATTAGATTTTATTTAAAGCCATGTATAGATAAGATCCTTCTCGCTAAGGAGTGTTTTTAAAGGGTAGAAGGCCTTAAAATGTGGGACATGTCCTTAAAATAAGTGTCCCGTCAATGATGGTTTTCCAATTTGGAGTTAAAATTGTTTAATGAGTTTGGAATTAAAGCTTAAGTAGTGATCCTATTTGTGTTGAAAGAGGTTATGGGGATATATCTATCTGCTTTTACTTTCTTCTGCTGATATTATTAATTGCATTTGATACGGCCCTAGGGAAACTGACTTTAAGATTATGGAGCTACCTCCACTGTTAGATGCACCACAAACCAAAGCAACTTTAATGGACCATACCTAATTATTATTATTATTATTATTATTATTATTATATTTATATTTATACCATTGCCAACACCCCATCATGAATGGTGAAACCACACTCACAGCTTCTCCTATACTCTTAACTCCTTCTTCACTCCATGTCTTTACATCATATTAAGGTTGGTGTTCCAATTAATAATTAACATTCTACTAGCAATTACTTTTTGAAGTTGCAGATTTTAAATGAGAATATTTTTAATCAAATATATGATTTGTCAGCAATAGTATAACAAAAAAAAAATCATATATGCTAATATCTACAGGAAAAAATTATGATGGATAACAAATAAATATTTTTTAATGAATTACAGCATATAACGGTTACAAATATTAATAATTATTAATAAATTTTATTTGATTATTTTTAAAAGGGTTAAATATGTTTTTTTGTCCTTTAACTTGCAGTGAATTTTGAAATTAGTCTATTTCGAAACTTTGGTCCAATTTAATCTTTCATCTTTCAAAATATGTGGATTTAGTCCTTTTAATCAAATTATTGGGTTTATTTGATGTTTCGTAAGCATTTCAATATTGTATTTGAGTTATTTATACTATTTGACACATTTTTGCTTTAATGTTAAGTCAACTATTATTTTGAAACGCGTTTGAAATGTCAAATAAATTCAAATAAACTTGACAAAAATTGATTAAAATAACTAAATTCACCTATTTAGAAAGATAAATGACTAAATTGATTCAAAGTTTCAAAATTGACTAATTCCAAAATTCACTGAAAGTTAAGGGATCAAAAACATATATAACCTTTTTTTAAAAAAAAAAAACAAGTTATCAAAATAAAATTATTAATGAAATACATATTAATCATTGAAAAATTATCTAAAACTTGACTTTTTATATTTCAATTTTTTTAGTTAAACCTATTAAATTGAAATTATTTTTAAACAAAAATAATGTTTTAAATATACATTTTTGTACTACTCATTTAATCTTATTTTTTAGAAAATTTAAATTTATTTTCATTAATATTTAGTGAGTAGTTTGATTTGAATTGTATTTCAAAATCAATTTTTTAATAAATTTATATTTTTAATATTTGTTTTTAAATAATTTTATTAAAAATTAAAATGTGTAAAATGTAAAAGCATCACCGGATGGATATCTATAGATTTGTAATTATAAGAAAAATTTAAAAATATTTTTTCACGGATACCCAAAAAAAAATGTTTTTTATAAATGAGACATGTAGTGAATAAATAGTACGTGTACTTGAGCTATTGTCATTCTTAATAAATAATACTTAGGGCATGTTATTGATTATACTGTTCAAAGAAATTAGCGAGCGCGAATTGATGAATGAATACAGTTGTGTTCAATTGCATGGATTTGGACAGATAAGTGACTGTGGATTTGAGGGATCCACAATTTTTTTCATTCACCATAGAATGAGCAGATTAGGGAGTATTATGAGCACATTACCATATTTGCCCTCGCTTTTCATTTCACACGCAGTACAATATTGCGTGAGAGGTGTTGCGGTCGGGCTATGATTGGTGTTGCGGGGTGGTGGCGTGAGTGGTGTTGGAGGTGGAGTGGCGCACCGGTGTGTTGGGGTGGTGATAGATGGCACTGACAGGTGAGGGGTGGTGAACGAGGCACCGGTGTCATTGTTGTGTGAGGTTGGGATGGCACCGGTGTTGTGAGTGGTGTTGCAGGGGGCGTGGCAGGTGCTGGGGTGGTGAGTGGATGGCACTAGCAGGTGAGGGTGGTGAGGTGTTGTGTTGTTGCATGAGGTTGGGATGACACCGGTGTGGGCATCGGTGTTGTGCTGAGAAGAGAGAGGGACGACACCGGTTACGTAACCGGTGCCTTGTTTTCAAAGGGGGCGACACCGGTTACGATATCGGTGTCGTTGGTTTTTTTTGTTTACCTTTTTGTTGACTTCTTTTGACTTTTTTTTTTATTTTTTTAACTTTTTTTAACATTATTTAACTTTAGTTTAAAAATTAATTATATAATTTTGCTTAAAATTTAATTGTGTAATTTTTGTTTACATTCATAAAAATTTAATTTTTTTTTATTTTAAAATTTTATATAATTTTAATATTTTTTTAATTCGTATTAATTAATTATAATTATTTTTATAACATCAAATTACAAAATCATTATCTTTTTTTACACAAGGGTATTATAGTAACTTAATAAATATATCTATTTTAACATATAATTTTATTTATCACATCAATCAAATCTTTCACTAGCTTTCATAAAAATTATCTCCAAATCCACTCACTTTACCCTCTAAATTCACTCAAAAAAACACAAATATCCATTCACCTAAATCTACACAAATCTATCTTTACACTCTTCCCATATCTATCTACACAAAGGAACACACCCTTAATATTTCTTAAACATTGGATCAGAAATTTAGAAATCAGAATGTTCAAATTGTCCTATTTCTTTCTTTGATGTAACACACCAAAGGGTGTGCACGACGAACTAATCTCATGTACGATTTATGAAGAACGATTATTTATAGTTACAAGGTTATTCACTTTTTGAAACCTACATAAATTTTTTGAGTGGAACGGAAGAATAAATGAACATATATATTTCTGAACTGAACAATAATATTATTTGAATATCATGGATAAATTGAGGTAAATTTAGTACATGATGGATAAATATAAGTGAATTTAGTATGTTGTAATAAATATTTTACAGTGAAGAGAGAGAGTAAAATAGAAAATGAAATAAGTAATGTGAAATTATATAGTGAAAATAATGTTACCTTCTTTCACTATCAAAGGATGACTCTTTTTACGCAAGGAAACAAGAAGATCGTTAACTGATGTGAATTGATAGTCAAAGGAGTGAATAATCTGAGTGTGTGCCGACAAATGACAATTCATTGGAGAGTATCTGTTGTGTTGTTAGGTTGTCCCTTCAAAGTTTTACTTTCTATACCTAACTGCTGTCGTAGCTTCTGTAAATTTTGTAAGAACCAACACAACAAAACCAGACAATAACTTTATAATAACTCTATTTTATATATTTTTCATTCTATTTTTTTCGAATTTATATACTAATATATGCTATATTTCATTCTCTTTAACACATATATAATATATTTTGCATGCAATTATACGAATTACATGAAGTCAAAGAAATGTCGAGAAAAAAAAATCACAGTTATCGTTAATTATAAATACTATGCTTGGTTTACTCGTGTTTTTATAATTAAAGTTATCGTTTTATTTCTGTCAATTGAACATTTTTTTTCTACAAAAAATACTCTTTGGTGAGATAGCTTCTTTAACCACACCATTTTGATATATTTTATTTCGTATAAAATAACTTTGTTATTTAAAATACATTTAAATGTTTTTTAAATGAGAAAAATCATGAAAATAACCTTTTAACCTGATAAGGAACTTCCTTTCTCATACAGATTATCAAATGCTTTAGATAAATAGAGTTACATTATTTATGTTTTAAGCTCACTTACACCGACATAGTTACGATGATCACATTTTACATATTATTTGTTTTACTTGTTAAAATATTTTATCGTAATTTTGTGATTTAATTACTCGAATGGTTTCTATTTTGATAGAGTAGAGGTGTGTCAGTTTGGTTTTTGCTTTTAAAAATATATCAATTGTATCTAATTTTCAAAAAGGTGGGATCCTTTTCTAACAAGAATTACTAACGCTATTAACGACATATCATATGTCAATTTATATATAGTTTTTTTAAAAAAAAAATTGCATAAAAAATTGTTGACACAGGTCAGGTTCCTAGTGTGTTATGTGACATTGTCAATGTTACGTGGCAGGGCAATGCCAGGGACAATGTCACATATGAGTATCACTATCAGATATCACTGTCTTGATTTCAATTTAATTCTCATATATGTCTCATTGATTCAATCTCGTTCATATTTACATGTATTTGATTCAATTTTGTTTACAACATTTTTTAATAATTAAAATATTTTGTCAATCCATTTTTATAAGATTAAAACTAATTAAGTATAAATTATTTTACAAAATTAAATACTTATATTTATATTACAATTTAGTGTTAAAAAAATATTATACTAATAGAGCAATATAATCATTCTTTCTTTCTTTTTTTAAAATAGATTAATATTGTCTCTCTTCAATTTCAGACCAAATTTTTTATTTATATAAATATTATACTAAATTTTTTTATTAAAAAAATGACTTTTTAACATATTACATTATTGTATATTATTAATACATGTTTTGTTAATTATTATTATTTTTTAAAATAAAAAATAATATTGTCTCTCTCCAATTTGAGACCAAATTTATTATTTGTATGAATGTTATACTAATATTTTTTTAGTAAAAATGACTTAATAAAATGACTTTTACCACTAAATTTTAATATAAATATTAGTACTTAATTTTGTACAAATATTTATACTTAATTAGTTTTAATCTTATAAAAAATAGATTAAAAAATAATTATTATAAAACCTAATTTAAATCTCAGAAAAGTGGTTTGTAAAGTAAATTTTACACTCTCCTTATATAGTATAAAATTGTTTTATTTCTAGTTGTTGTGAAACATGAAACAGAAACAATTATAAATAGAATAATAAAAAGAGTATTATCAAACTTTCCGTTTTTATACACACAAGTTATTATACATATAAAATATTTTTTATTTTATAATATTTTATATATTTGGTTTCTTCAAATTTGTATATATTTTAAAAAATTGATATTTTAATATATTTGTTGAAGATTCATTACTTCATAAGATTAAGATGAAGAAATTTGAACCATATAACATGAATAATTAGCATTAAAATTATTTAACATTCACATATTTCGTAAAATTATTGTATACTTTCTGATTTAATAATATTTGATTTTTAAAATTATAAAAAATCATTTTAAGAGTGAAATAATCATAATAATAAATAGCATATTCTAAAAAATTTTAAAATATTTACTTTTAATTTAATATACAATTTATGGGTCTTTTAAAGAATAATCACGAAAGATTCAATTCAACCACTAAGATAATAAAAACTAAATACAATAATAAATTTGTTGAAAATAATTATAATTTGAGTCAAAGTCTCACATTGGATGAAAAAGACAAAGTTAAGCACTATATAAAATAAAAGATTCATAACTCACTTACTTAAAATTTTTTGTTAAAAAATGATTTCACATCTCAAACTAATTCCTGTGTGAAATATAACCCAACAAAATATTTAAAAAATAATAACTAGCGAGACAAAATATTAATAAAATATGATTACAATCCAAAATTAACTTTAATTTCAATCCAAAGGAGAATTTGTACTTAATATTACTTAAACTTATAGTCTAAAATTATTTTTCGGGTGTTCACATTGACACTCCACACATAAAAGTGGAAAATTATAATGAATTTCTCCCAAACCTAATAAAATCCTACAAGATAAGGATAATTAAAATTTTAAATTTGCATACCTTGATTTTAAAATTCTAAGCTGATAACCTTTTTTTACTAGTTGAACTCTGCGTTGGATCAAGAAAATATTTTGATTCGCTTTAACTATAAACATATTTTAAAAATTAACATAAATTATTGAATTCAGATTTTAATTTTAGGTATAATAATTTAATATATAAATTATAACATATGTATTTTTCTTAAATAGTATTATCTTTATTTTTAAAATAATATTATTATTATACATAACGAGTCAATTCAGTCTTGATTCGTTTAAATTGCAATCAAGATGGACAGCACAAAAAATAACCTTAAAACCACCATTTTTTATTCTGATCTAATTTGCTTTACAAACTTTTTAGTTGGTCAAACTTACTTGACGTCACTACCTACAACTATATTTCCATTTATGAAATAAAAAATTATATAAAAAAGTCATAAATATATTGTTTTATATGACTTTTTAGTTATGAATTTCTTGAACAAGTATTATCTAATACTTCTAATATACTTAGCTTTATAGCTTTCAAGATCAACAAACAATTTACATCTAACAACTTTTCAATTTGTAGGTTATCTATATCATATATAAAGAAAATTCTCCTTTCTGTGTCCATATTTCAAAATATCTATTTTATCCTTTAAATATAATAATTTATTAAATTTTTAAGAATTGACCGTTATTCTTACAAGAATTTTATAAAATTGGATGTCTCTGCTTCTTCTCTTCGTCTTTATTTATTAATGATTATTCTTTCATCTGTTATCATATATTTCACTTCATTTTTAATAAATATAATTTTAATTTATATATTAACTTAATAACATTACAATATTATCACCTACTAATATAATAATACGCATACTTAAAAAATGTATATACACATGTACGATACCGCTGTGTTTATGTTAGTTTTTATTAACTAAATATCATGCGTACTCTTTTTTTACACCAAGTATAATGTCTATCAAACCGCTATGTTTGGCAAATTATTTGAAATTGATTATATTTATTTTACTGGATTACAAACTAATTTGTTCCAAAAAAAAATATTGGTAAATAGTTTTATCTTTATATATAAGGTTTTGTATACGATACTATTAAGTCGGGTATTGTTTACTACTTTTTGACTATTTTGTCTTTAATATTTAAATAAAATTCGTTATTTGACCTCATTTAATATTACATTATTTAATAAAAAAATCATTTAGTACTAATAATTACATTAATTATTTTAAGTTTTAATGACAGATTTTATCTTCACAAAAATCACATTATAAGAAAAATGAGAAGAGTTCAAAATGAACTAAAAAGACTTAAAATTTAACTAGTTATAAATATATTATTGTCAAAATAGAATATATTATAAACATTTATAATATTTAAGTCGTTTTAAGTTATTTTAATTTTTATCTCTCAGTTAATTGAGCAATTAATTTTACCTAATACATGCAGTATAATAATTTTTCCTACTAAAAATTGATCAGGTAGCTGATAGTGATATATGTTGTTTTTCAACCAAGTTTATAAACAAACTAAAATAACTCGCCAATAACTCTAAGTCAAAATAAATAATATATACCGAAACTAATTATCTTACCGAAAGATTTTTTCTTTTATAATTCTTTTAATCACTTAAACTTTTCAATAATTATTTATAATAGAAAAAAATACTATAATTTTATTATTAAAATTTTAAAAATTTAAAAGTTTCAAATGTTTATGTTTTATCTTTTAATTTAGGGTTTCGCTCCATAGAAAGAGGAGTACAGTTCAAAAGAAAAAAATATAATCATAATGACCGATTAGAAAATCATATATTTGATTGAAATCACAATTCTCAGTCGTTATTTTTCAATCAATTTTAACTATATTTTGTAAATACACTTTACTTCCACTATTAGATTTTCGTTTATTATTAGTAAACTAATATTTCCTTTAAACATTTTCAAAATCTATATTTATTCATATACAAGTATAGAAATAAGGAGATAATTAAAAATCATTATAGTATTGATAGTTGTTTTCTATTAAATTATGTAAAGACAAACTCTCTTGAACTCATCTCAAAGGCTTAAATACATTTTTGGTCCTCATTTTCGTAGTGTTTGTTGCGAATGGTCCTCATTTTCACATAATGTTTGTTTAACATGGTCCTCATTTTTACCGAATGTTTAGAATGGTCCTCATTTTCGCAATTCGTGTTTTATTTGGTCCTTTTATGTAACGCCGTTTAAATCATTAACGAAACATTGTACAGGTGGCACGGTTTGTAGTAGGGTGTGTTACGTGTACTGTACAGGTGGCTAATTAAAGTTAATTTTTCAATTTAGGGGTTGTTGAAGTGGTTGTTGTCTAGAAAAACAATTCCTACTTCCCATTTGTAATCCGCCATACTTTTTGGCATTACAAATGTCTGGAATGGACCACATCCTGTCCTTTCATCATTATTTTCTTCATCCCCAACTGTTTCACTCTCGCTATCTGGCCCACTAAGTAATTCTTCTGAATGCCATTCATCATCAGATAACTCGATTAAATGACGTGCTCTATTTTCAATTCTACCTCTGCTAGAATCATCACTTTCAGACATAGTTTCCACTTCAATTTCACCTTCCACTTCAACATCACTATTCAGACCACTGGCATCCCCAATCTCTACTTCAGCAGCCTCTTCATGGGCCTCTACTTCACCACTGTGGTCGACAATAACATTGAACCTATCATCACTCATTGGCCTAAAGTAAATTAAACAGATAAAAAAGATGTATTATTAAGTCTACTTTAACGCAATGGGGGACCACTGCAACAATCAATTACAAATAAAATAATAGAACCATTATACCAACATCGACAACCGACAAACAAACCAACTAAAATAATACCCCACTGAACCTCACCTACAGACACAAACTACACAAAATCATGGAAGTAATTTAGAAATCATGCAGAACATCACAACAATCGAAAGACAAACAAACCCAAAAATAGGATTACAAAAACCCTAACCCACGAGCAAACACAACCCAGAAAACCCTGAACCCACTTACCTCGTTGATGATGATTAACTAGAAAATTGAAATGAAGAGTGCAACTGCAATCCAATGATGAAATGACAAGTATTAGCTGCTTCCTCTACAAATCTGAACTCAAGAAAGACGAAGATAAAAAAATTTCCCTAATTGCAAAATTTCCTCTAAATTGTAAAATTAACGTTAATTAGCCACCTGTACAGTACACGTAACACACCTTAATAGAAACCGTGCTACCTGTACAATGTTTCGTTAATGATTTAAACGGCGTTACAAAAAAGTACAAAATAAAACACGAATTGCGAAAATGAGGACCATTCTAAACATTCGGTAAAAATGAGGACCATTTTAAACATTCTGTTAAAATGAGGACCATCCGCAACAAACACTACGAAAATGAGGACCAAAAAGATATTTAAGCCCATCTCAAAATAAAGAGATATTTATCCTATTTATCGAGGTTGTTTTAGTAAAGTGTGATTCAATCTACTTTTGTGATCTCCATCTATCTAACAAAATGTTAAATTTAAACTGAAACTAACATTTTTATTTACTTTTATAATAACAAAGTCCACAGCCATTAAAAAGTAAGGTTCTCCAAAAAAAAAGAAAAGAAAGAAAACTGGCATTTAATCAAAATAGTACTAAATTAAATTGCATAAAAAGACTTAATCGAATTATTATATAACTTCATTTAAAAAATGAATTTCTCTTAATTAGATATACATATAACTGTATGAATTAAACAGTTTATAGATTAACTGGATCTTTTTGAAATCTTTTTAATCTTTAATAAATCTCTAATTATTGACTGTTTTGTAAGATTTTGATGTTAAATTTTTGTATTCTTTTTTATAGATTATTGATATTTTTTTGTATAAGAGTTAGATCATCCCATAAGTGCTCTTTTTTAATTTATTTATTCTTTATTGAAAAAAAAAAACTTGGTTCAGTTCACTTATCCTACGATGTATTCCGGTTAAATTAATTTAACTTATTATAATTCAGTTAAATTTGATGAAAGAATTTTTAAAAGTGAAGTGATATTTACGAGCTAATAAAAAGTGTTGAAATCTAAGAGGGCAGCATGTTACTAGAGGTTAAAGTTTTTGATGAGATAAAGAATGAGCATATAAGTATGTAGCATATGATAAATTATGCAAAGGGATTAGAAAGTTATTCTTATGTAGCAATGAAGGTAGTAAAATTGTCTTGGGTTCTGGGTTAGCACTAGGAAGCTATGTGTTGTTTGGTGTGTTAGGAAGCACAAAAGTATGGGTCCATGCATGGACTGCTAATAATCTTTCTAGCTCTGTGACAGGACAATGCTGATGCTTCCCACTTACACTTCCATTCTTTATTTTCCTCTCTTCTTTTAACAAATCCCCACTCACTCTCTCTCACCAAACTTGTGCAGATAAGCACTCCACGAACGCTGCACCAGTCACCATGAACATTGGTCCACACAAGTCGCGTACGTATGATCGGAGGAGATGAATTTAATATAATATACAGTGTTTTTTTAGTCATGCACTTTCCAAAAGTGAGTCTCAAAAAACAGATTCCGGAAGAGCTTTACAAATTTCAACATTCCTAGAATCAACTTCATTCATAGTTGTTATCGTAAAAGTGTGATTTCATGGCATAAGCATTAGTATAAAATCGGTTCGCTGGATTTTGCTAAAGCCTGCCACAGCTCAGCGTGCTTTTAAAAGGAATCAGCATCTGATGGGTTGTTTAAAATAGTATAGGGGAATGAACCACACATAATTACATTTCACACAATAAATATTGAGGCAATCAAATAAAATAAAATATATTTATTGATAATTAAAAATGTTATAATATCTAATATTTTCATATTAATACACTCTCTCATCTTAAAGTAGACTCCGATATCATTTATGGATCTTTAAAAAAAAGTTTCATTAGGAAGACATAACGTCGATGAGATCTGAGTTCACCCGTATAAGAGATCGACAACATTTCCAATTCAAAATTTTAAGACTGTGAGTCTATAAGTTTTCATTCTTATATGATGTTCAACTTTCTTATATTTACCTTATGTGAAACTTAGACTTACGATTAAATCCTCGATAATTTATATATACATTCATAAATCCTATAATAAATTGAATACAAAATTTATTAAATTATCAATAATCTATACACTCATTCATAAATTGTGGAATAAAAAATATACAATTATGACAGGAACCAAAATGTAATTTCAATTAAAAATTTAAACATTAAAAACTTAATTAACTTTTTTCTCGATCTTTATGTGTATTTCCAAACCAAATAATATTTGAAATGTAATAGTTTACCTTTAACAATATCATCTTAATAAACTTGATATCATAATATTATCTTTCTATAAAAAATAAAAAACTATTTTTAAAATCAATCCTCATCCCTAAACCTCATTCAATTGAATGAAAAACTTAAGGTAGGAACACTTAGTATTCACTTAAGTAATGTGAAACTTTTTCACTTTATATTGAAAGAAACAAGCTTGGGATGAGAAGATCAAAGAAAATATTGATATATTGCAAGATTTAAAAAGAAGAATGATGCTTGTCAGGTTTTACAGGGGGTTTCACTGGGGAGAACAACACCAATGAGATCTGAGCCTAACCACATAAGACACTGACACCACTCTCAACCCAAAACCTTAAGGCAATGGGTTTATGGGTCTTGATTCTTATATAGTGCTCTACTTTCTCATTTCTGGTCAATGTGAGACTTAGACTCACACTTGGATTCCTAACAGTATGATGTAGCCTAAAATAAAATAAGAATAAATTGGAGGGGAATTTGTTCTTGTTGCCAAGTGGAGGTGCATTTGGGCCATAGGAACATAAACTTTTTTGTGAGCACCTAAAACATATTCAAAGCATGCGGCAATTTGTAGGAAGGGAATGAGTATATAGGGTCTTGAAAGAAAGTGTGTTTTCATTTCATAATCCATCACCCACTTAGGTCGTAGTGGGTTCAAAATCATGATCATGATGCTGCCTCTTTGTCTTACGCTCTCAATGTGGAAGCCATGTGATGTTGTTCTGCCTTTGCATATAATCTTTCACTCTTTCTATTATCAAGTCAAAATGAAAATATCAATGTCTTTATAACCTTTTCTCTTAAATCCACCCAACGTTACTTTTAAACCTAATTAAATAGACTAAGAGTTTCCCTAAAACAATTATAACGTTTAATATATTTATAGTTTGTAACATGCAAAGTTAAATGTTTTTAAAGAGTAGCTACATTATATTTCCTTTAGATTATTCATTGGTTCTTGTTTGTGGGTGCCAAATGGTTTCAAAAGGCTATGTTTGAGGCAAACGCACCAACCCAACTAGTAAATGTTCACGCAAAGGAGTCAAAACTATTCAAGTGTGAAGAGCACTGAAGAAACATTTTTTCAACACATTTGACTTATTAGATACTATAGAGGCACAAGTAATGATTCCTTGTAGGGAAATGCAAAGAGTATAAAGACTAACAAAGTATAGCCTTCTTATTAATTATATCTAAGCAAGGATATAGTTTCAATCACTATCATATTAACCCACTTATTATGAAATTCATGACACTCATTATATGTAGGGTCTATGTTCCATGTGTCATAAACTTATTGAAGTGATCATTTTTTATGGGTAATGAAGTATTCACTACTAATTTATTAACATATAAAATGGATGGTAAATTAGAAGTATATTAAAGACATAACTAATGCCACTAATGTGGTATTTCTAAATCTATATAAAATAATGGACAATCATACTTTAACCTATTTTTTTTATTCACTTTTAATCCACCACTTCAATCACTATTAGATTATCACACCACATCATTAAAAAAAATCATAATAAATGATCTAATGGTGATTGATATAATGGATTAAAAATGGGTTAAAATATCATTATCCTAAAATAATATTATACTTTTCAGCCTATTTGTCTTTGAATATCCATTATTATGTTTGATTAAAAGTGTATATTATATATAACGTTAAAAGTTCAGGGGAAAAATTCCTGAAGTATGATATGATCAATAAAATTACATATAACACACTTCTACGTAAATGGATTAGTATTTATGTTTACCTATACAATATTTAAGATTTTTTTTCAATCGTAAATTCTAAAAACTAGTCCTGCATCCTTTTATTACGCATGTTAAAAGTAAAGGAGCTGTGAGAAAAACTATTTCATTTACATGTAGGAGAAAAAAAGAAGAAATTAGATAAGAACTTTTCGAGACCATTTTATAAATTAGACACATTTACATTCAAAATTATTATTTAAGATAAGAATAAGTCATTATTTTTTATTTTTTATTGTTGATTATATAATAAATTTTATTAGTCTCTAATTCATAGTATATAGTAAAAATATTGTTTATTTATTTTAAGTGAGTTGTTCGAAGATATAAATAGTTATATATAACGGTTATTAAAATATAAGTGGTTTATACCATATTTTAAAAATTTTGAGTAATTTAAATCACGTATTCAAAATCATAAATAATTTTTCTTTATATATTTCAAATTATTATTAACCAGCCCAATAATTAAATTGTTACTTGATACATCAATTATCATGCAAAGATCAAATAATAACTAATAACTAACATTAAACTTATAAATTAGAAATTTATCAACTAATAACTAATTTATCAACCAGAAATTAACTTATCATATACTAACTAACTTAGAAGTTAGTTTTGTCACACGAACCTAATTTTTTTTAAATGTCGACAATTCAATGATGAGTATTTTAACTATAATTTTTAACACATTTTATAAACATTATGTAGTCTTTACTATACAAGTGAAGCTCAAAAACGATATTTTCACTGTTCTTATTGATAAGTTAAAAAATGTAGAACCTGTGTTTAAGATTCAATTCATAACGTTTATTGTTTTAATTATTTTTATACTACTTTTAATGAAAAACATGTATACGAAAAATAATTAAAATATTAAAGACTGGATTATTTTTAAAAAATACATAAATTTAGAACTTTTTTTTTTCTATAAATATTAGAGATATCACCGAAACTTTGGAACAATTTTATTATTAATTATTCTTTATTAATTTAAAATAGATAATTGAGTTTTACAGATAAAAAAGTAGTGTCTAGTAATTGTTAAGTAATAATAATAATAATAAAAAAAATGTATTATTAACATTTCTCTCATTAAATTTACTTTGAGGTCATTCAATGTACCGCATCCCGAATTTAATTCTGTCTAATCTAAACCTACGTATTAATTTGAGAGGGAACATCTGTAATTACTTTCAGCTCATTCAATGTACCCACACACATCTTTCATTTAACTCTACTCAACCTAAACCTACCTAAAACCCATGTATAGAAAACGTGCTTAAAAATATATAAAAAGATAGTGATATAATAATCTATTATATGTTTACTCTAAAATATAAATTTTTGTAGTTTTAAATTGTAACCGTTACATCTGACAAATGATATTTAGGGTATTAAACTATAATAAGCATAATGAGTATATAATAATTTAATAAAAGGAAGTTTAGAACATCTCTACCAAATAATTAACATAATAAGTAAAATGATATAAAAATAATAAATATAACTTTTTCTTTGTCAATATTGACAAATGAAAACTAAAGATTTTAGAAATGATCTAATAGAGGAGTCCAGAGTAGTGTAATAATTATTTTAGTTAGTTTCCATCCATGTTTAGGAAATAAGCTAATAAGTATAATAGGTTTGTAAATGATCTTTCTTTTTGTTTTCTGGTTGTATAAAAGATATATTTGTTACATTTTTCAACTTCTTAAACCACTGAAATGGTTAATTAATTACTATTTTTTTATCGGTAATCAAATTACAGTTATTATAGGGAGTCTTAATTAGATTCAAACTCTTAACAAATTAAGTTCCACATTAAAACTCTTTTATACTTTTTTCTTTTGTGGAGTTTAAATTAATTTTAGTGGTTAGTTATATCAACACTCCCGCTGAACATGTTACCAGCGGCTGATTTTTTTTTTCCCCTCGTCTTTTAAAGGTATAAAAACAATAACTCCTTTAAATTGTAATGAGTGGAATAAATAAATAAATAAAAAGGAATATTTTATAATATTAAGACCGACAATAGTTTTGAACCATATAACGTTGTCTCTTTAACTAGTTTTTTTTTATAATAATAATAGGTTAAAACTTTGTATTTGAAAAATATCGCAACATAAATTTTGAGATATTATACAATTACATAATAAATAAACAATAATAGATATACAAGTTTCAAAAGAGTGATATTAAGTAATCTTAATAAAGAATGACATGTTACTCAATTCAAGATTTATATCTCTTGCTAATAATTTGAAAAAATAAGATTAATTTGATTAAATTTAAAAGGAGGATGGAAGAGGTTGTAAGTTTAACTATTCTGCTAATAAAAAAAACTAACCATTTACAATTGCTGATAAAAAAATCAAGATTTATATCATAATCAAATTATAAGAATTCAATATTAGGGAATCAAGATTTTTATCATAACCAAATTATAAGAATCTAAGATTAGGGTGAGTTAAACACAAATTCCGTAGATAACATTTGGTGTTGAGCGTGCAATTATTCATTTTTTAAATTGTCATTACATGATATCTTAATTTAAGTAGACTATTTATGAAGTGAAAGATATTTATTACACGGAAACATCTTTACTTAATACTCTTAAATGCATACATTATGAACATCATTCTCATATGACTTAACCAATTTTAATTTAACAACATCAAAATCAATTGTTATTTCAATCATATCTATTACTTAATCCATAATAACAATTGAAATGTAATCAATTGTTATTTCAATTGTTATCATCATTACTCAACAACATTCACTATTTACACATATTCATAACATTACCAAAATCAACTACTACGATTACATTTGAGCTTCATTCATGCATGTTATCATTAGAAGTATATTGCTAGAGTACCAAAATTCAACAATTACTTTTAACAATTCATTCAAACAATAATCAACACTAAGATAAAGTATTCAAAACTAAAAAACATTATTCTAACTTAATAAGATTGTTCAAACTAAATTTCACATCTGCAGCTATAAATCAAACATTCATTTATCAATCCTAAATGCTTCTACTAAAGAGTACCCTTTCATCAACAAAATAAGTCAAACTAGGATGAAATGTTACTCATCTAACTATTTTGTTTTGATTTAACTTAAAAATCCATTAACTCTCATTAACTTAAATTGACTTGAACTCCAAAAGAGATCAAACAACTTACAACTCTAAGAACCAAAACACCTTCAAGCTTTTAAATTTAAATACAATAAAAAATACCAATAAAATGAATCCTAGAAGTTAGCTGAGAGAATTAAAATTTTTAATTTACTAAGAAAGATTACGAGGATGAGAGAAATTATATGTAATACTAAACTCATTATTTTATAACCAATCAGATGAATGTATTTCTTAATTTGTTGCCATCTACATGGTAGGATATAATCATGAAAGAGATGAAAATCAGAATCAGAATTGATAAAAGGGAAAAAAGCGACGCATGCTAAACTTTTGTTTTTGAAAAGAAAAAGATTAAAAATAAGGAAAAAAGGAGATGAGAAACGGGCCTTGGGCCAAGTTCTTATAGATTTCACCTAACTAAACAATAATATTTTACATATTCATTTCACGTTTTGTTCGAAACAACAACAATTATTATTATTACTATTATTATTATTATTATTATTATTATTATTATTATCATTATTATTATTATTATTATTATTATTTTATTTGTTGTGGTGAAGAAGTTTGAATCCTTAATGTGTTTTGGAACTCGATATGGTTTATATGTGTGAGAAAAAAAAAGTAGATATTGTTGAAGAAATAAGGTGATAACTGGACATTAAATTTTGGAGATATATTAAGGATTCTATATGCATCATTTATCTTGTTTTTTCTATGATTGAAATCATTTTGGTTTAGTTATATATCTTCAGCGACTTCTTTGAAAAACAGTTTTGGCGAGTTTGCTTTTACCAAATATTTTACTTCTACAAATTTCTTAAAATCAATTATAATACATTTATATATTTACTCTTCTAAATAAAATATGTCATCTTAAATATTTAATATAAATCAACTAACTTGTATATCTTACGGGCAACCTAACTATATGCTGTAAGTAAATAAATACACAGGTTCATTTATCATCTTTTTAAAATAAAACATTTCAAAAGTAAAGAAAAAAGAAACACAGCTATTTCATTTCGGGCTATGCTATAAACAGAAAAAAAGAAGAAAAAGGTAACGAAAAAGAAACACGAGCCTATCTGGTCCCAAATTTGACCTTTCAATTGTAGGAGTAACATGGCCTTACACGTTCAGAAATAGTCTTCTCCAAGCATTTATATGAAAAACAACTAAATTATTATTTTCTATAACTTAAATAATGGATAAACTAATTTTTGTAAGAATACTTTTATTAACTTGTATATACTTTAGTTTTAATCAATAAAAAAATTATGTCATGTTTTTTAAGATTTTGTAGAAAAGTTCATTCAAATATGTTTTTTAGTAGCTCTACACGTCGCGTAAGAAGCACGGAAAATTGCATTTCAATTTGGATATTTATAAGCCTTCAATATCTCGATTTAAATAAAATAAATAAATGAAACAGAATAGAGCAACTTGTATCAGTTTCAAGATAACAGTACATTTTTATGTAGTAGGGGTTACATTTCTTTCCTCATAACTGCATTAATTTTACAGATCTGTTGTTAGGCCTACGCATTGTTGTATGGGCTGGGCTATTTTCCTTATGTACGGCCCAAGAAAAAGAGGCCTTCATCTGTTGCATCATCTATGGCAATTTCAGGCGATGAATGTGAAAACTATTACTTTATCGTTCTTTGGGACTGATATGCACAATTGCAGGAATAAAAGATTTTGTGGGAAATGTAGGCAGAGGTTAGGCTTTGTCAGTGGGAAGTGATACTCAACACCACCTGAATAAAGTTCAGTTTTCACTGGGCATATACCTCTACTATTTCATTACTTTACTTTGGTATCGGGATAATGAAAAGGAACATAGGAAAAGAATAAGTAACATGTAATTAAATTTAAACTCAAAAATATATTGAACCCACTATAAAGAATAAGTAATAATTTGATTCTGAACTGTAAAAATGAACGGCGCATTCGGCCTTAAGCAAAGAATCTTCTTTATACTTTGTCTAAAGGATAAAATAAATGTACAGCATGGCATCTAAAAATTCTTCCACACTCCTCTTCAGTCTTCTATATGGAGAACATGATTTCATGTTAAACTTGTTAACGATCAATGTTTGAATCTAAGTTTCGTACTGATTAAAAATAAAAAAGTAGAACATTTTATTAGAATAAAAAGATCCATAAATTTATTGTTTTAAAGTTTTGGATTAAGAATGATGTCAATATCTTATATGATTGGATTCAGACCTAGGTGTTGTATGTTCACGGTGAAACCCCTCCTTAAAAAGCTAACAAAACTTGATTTCCTATAACATGTCGATAATTCACCACATGCTTATGTTTCATTAGAACGCCCGATCAAAATTCAATCTTCTAGTTGCTGCATGAACAATTTGGAGGGACTATAGTGGAAACCAAAAGAAATGCCATCAACAGGGAGGGATCAAAGGATTGTCCGCAGAATGGCAAACTTTCCTCGAAGCATAATGGAGGGTATTTCAAGGGCAATGGAGGATGGTATAGGCTTTATAGGAAGAGGAAGAGGAAGAAGAAGAAATCATGGTGCTAATTTTCCTTTGCAGGCTCAAGAACATGTTCCACAATCACATGATCAAGTAGTGGTTCAGGAGGAATGGAGTTTTCTGGAGAGTTTTGAGCAGCAATATGGCACCAAACACCCTTTCTTTTATGCTTGCCGTCTCGGGGAAGCCATGAAATTAGCAGAAGAAGATCACAAGTTCTTGTTCATGTACCTCCACTCACCTGACCACCCTTTTGCAAACGTGTTCTGCAAGGAAACACTGTGTTCGGAGGCAGTGATTCAGTTTCTTGACGTGAATTTTGTTTGCTGGGGAGGACTTGCATATAGAGGAGAGGGCTTGCAAATGGTTGCAACGCTTAGCCCTGACACCTTTCCCTGTTGTGCTGTAATAGCCCCTACTCCGGGTGAGAGCATAGCAGTTCTGCAACAGGTTGGTTAAATCTCGTCACCCATATTTGTCTGGATTATGCTTTATGCCTCAAAAGAATTTGATCCATGACTGCATCATCAGTTAGAAACTCAAAACAACATTTTTGTTATGGTTTTCAGCTAGAAGGACCTCTTTCACCGGCCGAGCTAGTGGGGATTCTACAAAGAACATTGGAAGAACAAGGGGTGGCTTTCGGAAGTGCTAAAGCTAAGCAGGAAGAAAAGATTCGAGCAGACCGTAGGCTTAGAGAAGAACAGGATGCTGCATATCTTGCAGCTTTGAAAATTGACAAGGTGTATATATACCTCTCCACACTTCACATTTTAGCTACTAATCTAAGTGTACCCTTTCATTCTAAGTGTTATTTGTCTTTCCTAAAAGCAATGGTTAACTAACACTCTTCTCTGTGCTAAATATAGGAAAAAGAGAAACTCAATAATTTAGCTTCAAGAGAGGGAGTTCAGAGCACCAAAAATTATGGGAAACTGATAAACAATTCTATGAATGTGACTAAACAGAACAGCAGAGTGAATGAGTCCACTAAGGGAGTTGCAAGTAAAGGAATGGAGTCTCAACCCACGCAGGTACGTATACTTTAGTAGTACACAACAACAAAGTTAGAATGAGGTGAAAGTTGAAGTTGATTTTGTGTTGCAGATACTGATAAGGTTTCCGAACGGGGAAAGAAGAGAGCATAGTTTCCTTTGCACAGACAAAATCCAATCCATTTTCTCATACATTGATTCATTAGGAATGGCAGGGATTGGAAACTACAGATTGATATCAAACTTCCCAAGAAGAGCTTATGGTGTTGACCAAATGAGAATGAGTCTAAAAGAAGCTGCCTTGTATCCTAAGGCTAGTGTGTTCGTGGAGCCTTTAGGAGCTAGAGTCCCATAACACCATTTAAGATGCACATGTACTATGCTATTTACCACCATAAATTTCAATTTCAATTTATCATTGAAGAGTTCGTTGTTCCTGTTTATTTGGTGCTTCATGTTTAGAGAAAGTGGTCACTCATTTAGAGCTAAAACAAGCAATGAGTTAAAACAAACAAAAGATTGAATCTCTGCACCTTAATACAATAATATTTATCCTTTATTTTTTTTTTGAAAATTTTTTTTGTGTCACACAATTTTTCATTTTCTTTCTGTTGTTATCTAACTTGTGCAATAATCACAAAGATCATGCCAAAGATACTCTTACTCTTGTCACAGTCTTGATAATATATTCTTTTTTTCTTTTGTTTAGTTTTCGTTTAAATGATATATTACATATTAGAAAAGACAAATATTTTCACTAAATCAAACAACTTTTAGAAAACATATTGGATTGTTTCTAATATATTTATTTACTGTTTTACTTTTTTACATGGGATTATTTGAATCTCAATTTTTAAGTATTCAATGATATAAACTCTTATATTATGAAATTGAATTATTATAAACCCTAAACAAATACAAAAACATATCAAATTTACATGTTACCCATCCCAAGTATCACTTCCAACTTTCTAATAAACAAATAATAATCTAATAAAACGATTGTAAAAAGAATGTCTATATTTGATTTCACATTAACTTACATATAAAATCATGATCACATCCAGACATGAAGTTCATCATCACTTGTAAACCGGTTACTAACTAAATTCTTTAAAGAAAACTATTAAGATTAATAAATATATAATTTGCACAATATAGACAATTGGCTAAAGATGGAAAATGTAGACAATGTAGAAAGAGTTAAGGTTGAATGTAGAGGTGTCAAGGTAAGCCAATCTAACTCACACAGGTTGGCTTATCATAGATTGAGCTAAAAAAGGACTAGCTTAACCCGACTCACTTTTTTAGTGAGTTAGAAATTTTGCAATCCGGTCGAACTCATGATGGGTTGGTGGGTTGGCTCACTTACAAATATATTTTTTTTGCAACTTATTTTATATATTTATTGTATTACAATGAGAGTAAATTGACTTAATTTATTTGTTATAATAGTGGAATTAGAGTGTTCAACTAATTCTCGAAATATTATTATAAAGAAAATAGTTAAAGATCAAAGTATCAACGTAAATAACATAATAAACAAATTAATTAAACATTCAAATTATTTAAATATTATTGAGTAACATTCTAATATTTAAAAATATAAAATTGTATATAACTAGAAGTACTAAATAATTATAACAAAAAAATTAAAAGAAAATATAAATAAATGTTTGTGGACAGGGGCAAAGCATCGTAGGGCAAGGCTCAATCTAATCAAGCAAGTCTCCGGAGGAGTTGGAACCTCACTGGCTTTCTCCGGCTTTTAAGAATGCCAACTCACTTTGATAGCCGAGAAAAGCCCAGGAAATGGAAGAGTGATCAAAGACCAGGCCCTTCCGGACCAGAAAGACAGGTTCCTCAGATCTTCTCTTTTCAGTTAAATTTAGATAGCCGAGACAAGCCATCTCTATGGACGAGAGTTTCGGATGCGCTAAGTGACAATGGCTTGGATATGACCAGATGTTGCAGTCTTGAAGCTAGCGTTATCACCTCTTTACTTCCATTATTGGACGAAATTCGCTAGCGACGATGCAAACCTTATCCCTTTCTTCCAACAAGGCCCTCTTAGATTGGTAGCATTTCATTCCTCCCCAATAAAAAAGAGTCTACAATGAAGGTCAACTGGCAGGTGTGACCACTTCCCGTGCTCTTACCATATATTTTAGAAGAGAAAGAGACATGGAAGAGAGTTTCACCAGGTCTCCTTTTCTGTGCACTCCTGTTGCTTGCCTTACTCGGGCATTCAGCCTTAGGGCAAGCGGGTGAACTCTGATCCCGACTCAATGATAGATATCAGGTTAGAACCACCAGTCAGATAAGGGGATAAATCCTCATCAAGCATAATGGCTTTGATCACTAAGATAAGATATGATCTCCTGTTCAGGCTAATCAATCAACTCAATCTTTCACAGCTTCCTCAGTGCAGAATAGAGCAAGCCAAGCCAGTGAATTGATCCTCACTAGGAAGATTGGTAGGACGGGAGGATAGTTGTACTGCTTGCGGGGATACCTCAGCATATAGATTGGATTGTGGTAGGAGCGGGGAGGGGCCTGCCCCCCCAATATTTTTTATTTCTTTCAAAATTATATATCTATTTTTTTAATTTTTAAAAATTTTGAAAATTTTAAAATTTTAAATAGTTTATTTTAGAAATTGATGATAATTAAATTGTGTTTCTTTATTTCTTTTATAAAATAAAACATTTAATGTTAATAAATAATAAAATATAAAATCCAAAATAATAAAAAATAAAAAAAAATATTTAGGTTTAATTAATCTTCTAGTATCTGTTTTCGTCTAAAAATATCAAATTGTCACTAAATTGAAACTAAAAGATCTGAAATATCAACTTACATTTTTGGAAACAATAACCAAAAGAGTAATTAAACCAAATATTTATTAAAATATTTTTTATTTTTTTCTGTCATTGTCTTTTTAAATTTTGACAAAATTGTACACATCTATCATATGTTTTTTTTGAAGAAAAATAAAATTAGACATGTACTCATTATGTTTTTTCTCATTTCTTTCATTTCTCGAAGAAAAAAAATGTAACTCTCTTGTCTTACTTGATGATGAAATATTACTTTAATAGTTATAAAAATTATTTTTTATCTCATGAGCCTTTTGTATACTTATTTTTTATGATTATAGAAGAAAAAAATAATGTATTATGTGTTTTTTTATAATCGATTTTTAATTGTGACTTGATTATATTATATTTTTCTTCTAATACTTATGTCTCTCAATATTTTATTAGATTATAATAAATTATTTTTTAATATATTTTAAAAAAAACATATTGATGAAGAATAGAATAATGAATTTATTTTGTAGAAATAGTAAAAGGGAAAAAGCTACACGTGAAGATGAAAACAAGTTAAATTATATTCTTCACATCTTTTAAAGTATTTAAAGTATTATACTAATAATCCAAGCTAAGGATCTAATTGTTTGATAGAAGAGTCATTTATTATAGTGTTATACTAATGGTCCAATCAAATTGATTAAAAAATTATATTATTTTGACCATTCTAAAACTTTTAATTAAGATCCGTCAATATTTATGGATTAAGTTGGTCAACCCCACTCGAACTTTTAATCTGTAAATTAAGTGAGCTTGGCTAAAATGTGATTTATGATTTATAATTTCGTTATTTTAACAGTAAAAAGATATCGTTAGAAACCAATACCTTCCCATGATTGAGTCACGACACGAACCAATCCAATCTCAAAAGGAAAGAGATTTGAAAGTTGCGGAGTATCGTGATCATAGCCACTTCAGGAGTAGTTTATGAGTTTTCCAAATTCCATCAGATAATTTCGGATCAAACTACAGCAACTCTACAGCCACAGCTCTGGTAAATTCATCTTCTATTATGCACTCAGTAGTAGCTACAACTAGTGAAGTAGATCTCATCTCAACCAAGTACGCGTTTTGCTCAACCCGATTTGGGAACTCGATTAAAAGGGGTTTTCCTATGATTATTACATCATTTTTCTAATGGAAGTCCCCAAATCCCCTTCCAAATACAAACGAATCGCCAATCACAAATTGCTTATAAAATTCGGTTTAGTCATTTTGGTGATGCTGCTATTGTTTCTGGGTTTTTATCTCGAGTCAGAAACCGGAAAACTCAATGCGTCGTCGTCTTACACTGTGGTCGTGGATTGTGGAAGCACTGGGACACGGGTGAATGTGTATGAGTGGATGGTAGGGGTGGAGGGAACGAGCAAAGGGAACTTGCCAGTGTTGCTGCACTCCTATCCTGATAACACAACCAGGAAGAGTTCACTTTGGAAAGGTTCTTGTCAATATCACTGTATGCAAACTCAACCCGGGTTACACAACTTTGTTAATGATTCTTTAGGAGTGAGACAGGCTTTGGAGCCCTTGATTGTGTGGGCGGAGCAAGTGGTGCCGCGAGAAATGCGCGGCAACACTCCTGCTTTTGTCTTGGCTACTGCTGGGTTGAGGGGGCTCCCCAGGGAGGACGCCGATAGGGTATTGGGAGATATTGAGGCTGTTGTGAAAGGTCATAGCTTTATGATGAGCAAGAGCTGGATAAGGGTTTTGAGTGGGAAGGAGGAAGCTTATTATGGCTGGGTGGCTTTGAACTATAAAATGGGCACTTTTGATGATAACTATCCCAAGTCTCCCACTTTGGGACTTGTTGATATTGGAGGCTCGTCATTGCAGATTGTGGCAGAGATAGATGTTGCTGGTGATGATGTGCATGTGATGAAATCAAGGCTCGGATCAATGGAGCATCGGATTATGGCATATTCATTGCCTGCATTTGGCCTAAATAAAGCGTTTGATAGGACAGTTCTTATGCTCAGAAACAATCAAAGTGAGGAAAGAACTGCCAGTATCTCTGAGCTCAGACATCCTTGTCTGGTATCAACTTATGTACAAAACTATACATGTCATTCTTGCTCTGGATTGGCTTCCATTTATGAGAAAAATCACAGTCATGCAAGTGAGCTTTATTCTTTACGTCTTACTGGAGAACCTAATTGGGAACAATGCAAAGAACTAGCTATTGGTGCTGCCATGAACTCGAGTTCTAAAGTGTCACATCTGACAGTTAGCAAAAATTGCCAAGCTAGTTCATTTTCTGGTACTGGTAACGGTATAATCATTTGTTTGCATTGTAGTTTTCTTATTTTATTAATTCACGCCTTACAATTTTTATAAATTTTTCTGTTGGTCTTCTCGAAGTCTGTAGAATATACATGTTAATTGAAAATTATAATAATTTCAGCATGGCAAATTTTTAGCAGTTGGTTTGGTTTGTGCCCGGTGGATATATGTAGTTACTTTCATTTTCTCAACCTCTCACCGGTTCTCCAAAACGCTACTTTGTAAATTCATAAAAATGAAAAGTAGATCAAACAATAAGGAAACATTATCGCATCCCCTCTATGATCATACCAAAAAATTCACTTGTTGATTGTGTGAAACTATTTCACTTTTGATGACTAAGGTTGGCATACAGTCCACCTTTTCTCTATGTAAGTGTTGACATTGCACAGCCCTAGCTCCCTGATAACATGGAAGAAGGGGTGGTTAAAAGTTTTGTTTCTATTATGTGCTGCTACGAACTTACTGTGTTTCATTACGTACCTTGCAGGCACTGGTATACTTAATTTAACAGCTGTTGCACAACCAGCCAAGTTTCATGCATTGTCTGGTTTCTTTTTTGTCTACAGTAAGCTAGATTTGAGCCCAAGAACCAACTTAACAATGGTTTGGGAGTCAGGCAAACAAATATGTTCAAATTTATGGTCTGGTTTGAGAAGTGTTTCTGATAATCCAAATTATGCTGGACAATTTTGTTTCCAGGTGGCTTATATGGCATCATTGATTGATTATGGTCTCTGTCTTGGTGATGTTGAAATGGTATTTGGCCCAGGTGACATTTCGTGGACTTTAGGAGCTGCATTGATTGAAGGGAAATTTTTGTGGTTAAACAGTACAAGCTACAAAGCCCATGTTATCATTTCAACTTTGAGGAATGTCAAGGTCACGTCTTCTCCTACTGTTCTATTTGCTGTACTCGTATTACTTTCATTGATTGTTTATTGTAGTCAAATTAAGCTACCAATGCCAAGTAGAAGGGATTCTGCTCCTGGCTCATCTTTGCCATCTTATACTCCTGTAAGACGTCGATCTAACTAATAATATTTCGGCATTGTTCATTTTTGAAGAATGACATGACATTGGAAGTTTTAGAAGTCAATGTTTATTTACTTTGACTTACTCAATTTTAAAACTGACACTTTAATAGGAGGAAACCAACTTTGTCCCCAATGTTTTGGTACCAATTGCACAATATTAATGAAAAATTGTTGAGGGATTGTCATGTATTCGAAGTTACATTTTCAACTGATGTAACCTGAAAGTATTTTATGAAATCTAAAAGCCATCCAAGTCATATTTGGGGGATTCTAAAATTAAGAACATGGCTTGAGAAGTCAAAAATCTGTTCTCAATATGAATATTTGTCTATGATTCAGTGCTTGTACAATCTTAACATTTGATATTAATGACTTACCTTGTATAAATTATTGTTTGAACATCAAAATAGAAGAAATAAATATAATATGATTGTAGTATAAATATAGTTGCTATAAACATTCTAAATTCCTTTAATTGATATTTCTTTTACCCATTCCTCTTTTTTTTTTTTTTTTTTTTTATTTTTTTTTTTTCCTTTTCTTTTTTTTTTTTTTTTTTTTTGATTTTTATGGGTCACCTGGTGGATCCAGGGACTGAGATAATGAAAGAGAGCTTTCACCGTCTGCTAACTCCTTTGGCCTCTAGACTGACTAGTTAAAGTTTTTTTCATAGGCAAAGAGAATTTTTTATTAAAACAGGAGCATTGATAACATAAGATATGCTATGAGTACAGGACATAAACCCTCCTAAGAATTATGAGGTGCATACATGTTCCTGTTCACTACCATCATATACATTACCAAAGGCAAACTCCACCCCTGCATGAACTGACTAGTTAGAGTTAACTTTAAAGCAATGTTATATATGGAAGAGAGAAAAACGAAGAAACTTGACACTTTGTAATATGTTGACTGTAGTTGAAGACGTTATAAATACATGATATTTTGTGAAGGAATGCTGCTACCAGTCTTTTCTAAACGCTTTGTTTTATTTAGAAAAATTCACAGGCATCTCATCATTAAATGATGTAGGTCCCTCGCTTTATTTGGTAGGTCACACTCCCATGAACATATGTGTGTTGAAAAGAGCATGCTAATAATGTCTCTCTTTTATTGTAATGCTTCTTGTTTGATTTAGTATTTATTTTTATTACCATATCTACTTAATTGTTTGTTGCATTTGTTTCCAATTTTCCTAGTTAGTGAAGTTTCCCTGGCCACACTTATTTACATATCTGGGGAAAGGAGTTTGTGCCTCATGGAGAATTGAATTAACCCCTGAACCCTCATCTTACGAGGCAACATATTATACTCATTCAGGGAAAATTTGTGTTACTACGGCTACTTGAAATTTGGACCTTTTATTATTTTCTTCCTCCAATCCTATCATTAACATTGAATTTAACAAAGAATAAGCTTTCACAAACTAGGACAATATACGAGAGACATAATTGCTGTGACTCAAGCTGTAAAAAACCAGTCTCTCATGTCGCTCTTTGAAAACATTCAGAAAAACATCATCCTGGAGAAATCTTGTCATTCATGTCGCATATACTCAAAACATAATTCAGATTGGGACCTGCAAAACTAGATCACCTCCTTGAGAAATGACTCTTCTCAACTTGATTGACCTTATGAATCTCACTTTGTTTCTGTTTATCACAATAAATTAATCTCACTTTATGAATCTTCTTAACACCAAAGATGCTATGCATAAATTATGGTCTAATTCTGCTACGGTATTGGTTGGGTTGGTTTAAAATCTTTTAAGAAATTGGTTTGAGTTAATTACTTAAACTAGACTAACAAAATCCAATCTGATTATATTCAGTTGACTACACAGATTCATAATGTTACTATGTTACAAATGGGTTTGCGCAGTTTGGAGCTTCTGCCTCCAGTGTGGTATGCAGGAGTATAAGGTGGCAATGTCATGATCCATGATATTACTGATGTAAATGTGATCTATAAAATATAGGCAAGAATGAATATCTATATTGTTTGAGGTCAATTTTCGTACGGTAATTTTCTCCTAAAACATTCTCCTCTTCAGAAAATATTGCTTTGTTGTATACTGACACAAAAACCAGCATGACCCACCATCCTCGAAGAACATGCAGATGCCCATTTGCAGGTTACTCAGTTCTAGCGTCATTTCCATGCTACACTAACCTGACTTTTCATGTTTCGTCTTCTGTTCCTCAACCTTTTCTCTCGAAGTTTCCACCTTGGCACGCTTTCTGATTATCAAGAAAGCTTGCCAGAGGATAACGTGGAGTATAGATTACAAAGGAGGAGTTTAATGCTTCTGCTTTGTGCATTCAGGCAAACAGGAAATGGCTGAACCTCAGTCATTGCTGTTCTTCCAGCTGTAAAGTTGATTGTGAATGAATCTCAAACGTGGGCAATATGAAAATAAGAAAATGGTGGTGGTACATAAAGATAACTATGGGCATGTGTAATAATAGTGGAGGACTCAGTTGACTGACAAACTTGAACATCAAAACCAGATACATAGAAAAATGGTTCCATTTGAACGCAAAGTTGAAATGGAATCAATTTTTATTTGAAGTACAAATGTACAAGTTCAAGAACATTAATTATACTGTTTTGAATGTACTTTTAACCTGTTTCTTAGGGAAGAAAATGGAGGATGCGTGTTTAAAAATGTGCTACCTTTTTTCCATGGTGAAGCTTTAACCAGATCTGGTTATAGCCTTAAATGAATGATTGACTACAAGAATAATATATATATATATATATATATATATATATATATATACTTTTACATTAAATTTTATTACAAATTTACTTTTGAGATGTTTATAGTTTTCTCTATGCTTAATATCAACTAAATATTATTTAGAAAATTAAAATTGCTCCATAAAATTTACAATCGTTATTCATCTTTTCTTTACCAATACAAGTTGTGTGATTCTAGTTTGATTCCATGTTTTTTTTTATATAGGTAAGGGATACCTAAGATATTTTCTGACCTTGTAAGGATATATGTATTCATTTTTTTTCGCAATATAAAGATGAAATTTATTATAATTATTAAACTAAAAGATATTTGTTTTAAAAATATACGTATAAAAAGTAGTTATAATTTTTTTTTTTGTAATTTTATCTTATATTTTTTATTAAACATAGTTAATTAATTTTAAAAAATATTTACAAAACTTAAAAATAAAATAATAAGATAAAATATATTGGTTAAGGATAAAATTGATAAAAAAGGATTGTATATGTTAAAATAGCAATTGCAAAATTATTAAATATTACAATTAAATTAATAAGTTATAAAAAATGAAAATTTAAAATATATTTTAATTTTAATTTCTTATTTGTTTGATGTGTGATATATTAAAAAATAAAATTTGAATAAATCAATTATATAAAAAATTGTCTTATATAAGAGATATTAAAAAGTAAATATTTAAAATTAGAAATTAATCATTTATGTGTGTGTGTGAAGAAAATAGTTATAATTAAGAGTAATTTTGTTAAATATAAAAATAAATAAAAGAAAAAATTTATTGATAATATATGAAAAGTATAGAGGGTGTGGTATGGCGGTGGAACAACCTTAAAGCTCCACCCACCGTTAAGGTGAGAGTAAGGAACAGCACGGAATTGATAGACATGCGTACTCTGTACCCAACTGTCGCTGCTCCTCTTTCTCTTTCAAACTTTTCCCTTAGGACCAATTTCCCTGTTCGATGCAGTAACCTTCACTCGCAACCGCAACTCGACACGCGCAAGGTAAGCACTTCTTTCTCAATCTTCCATTCAGCATTTCACACTTTTTTTCTCTTTAAGTGCACAATAACAGTTAAATACTCGGTCAAATTCAAATGCATAATTTTAGTTTGGCGCATATCCTCGTCCTTTTCATTACTCTCTTAATTTAAAAAAAAAAAAATGCAGTTAGTTCTTTCAGTGAAGGAAAAGCTCGAAAAAGAACACCATAGCCTTCCTGTTGGAAGAAATGGAAGGGATGACGAAGATATGATACTGTGGTTTCTCAAAGATCGCAAGTTTTCTGTTGAAGATGCTATTTCCAAGTTGACTAAAACCATTGTATCCTTCTTCTCGTGATTGTAATGTCCAATTTTATTCATAACAAATCACCCCCATTGTTTGAGAACTGGGGGAATAAGCGAATTTGACAAACTTTATTTTCTACCTGCATGTGTAATTTGATCTGTTCGAAAATGAGCCTTGTTGACGTGTTCAATGTGGAATTTAAACTTGGGTTTTGCTCTGATGCCTTTTGACCATGGTGTGCTTTGAGCAATTGAGTTCCGAGGTCTTTGAGTTCGGTTAACACTCCAGCCAGGTTGACACGCCATGGCGATGAGTGTATACCTGTAAAAGACGCTCGTACTTTCAGGTCATTAAGGAATCTACTGCGTCAATAAGCAATCCATGGTCAACGCCCACCAGGGTGAAATCCAAGTCAAAAGGTTGCTTTGCTATATCTTAACTAATCTTGTTCGTATTAATGGGATTAATTTTCATTCAAATTTCTGCCTACTAGTCATCTTGTTGCTTTGCTTTCTACTCTATAAGAAATGGCGTCAAGATTTTGGGGTGTCTAAATTGACCGATGAAACTGTTAAAGATGCTGCTCAAACTGGAAAAGGATACGTACACGACTTTCTAGATATTAATGATAGACCTGTGCTTGTGGTGGTTGGATCAAAGCATATTCCTATGGTAAGAGTAGAAGTGGTAGTTGTTAGTGTTTTATTGTGCTTTATTGCTTTATATTCCTTGTTATTTTTATATTCCGTGAAATGAAACTGATTCGAGAACATGTCAATACTGGCATGCAGCGAAAATTTGCTTTGCACTGAAGGATATGTTTTTCAATTTTCTGAGGATAATAATTAAGAGTTTGAAGTTGGTACTCTGATTTGGGTTTGAATACCTATTAGTTTAGAACATTCATGGCCATAGAGACAGGGATTGATGCAGGAAATTCATTGGAATGAGGGAACTGAGTAAAACAAACACACTCTTTCTGCTTCTAGCACCTCATCACTTGCAATTGATACTTCTACTCTGTATCATAGGTGTTAAATTTGGGGAATTAATGTGATTGCCTAGTTTTGGTACAAATTTCTGGTTGTAAGTATATGCAACTTGATGTCACTTGGCATAACTGAGGTCAACTTTTGTCAATTTTCTCACTTTCTGCATTACATATTACATACTGTACTTTCATTTCTTAATTTATGGATATACCTCAGATATAACCGGCAGCCTCAGATATACCTCAGTTTATGGATAACTGTTTGTGACAATATGGACAAATAATTCTGTCACAGGCAGTGGACCCTGCAGACGATGAGAGGCTGTGTGTTTTCTTAATTGAGAAGGCATTGAGTAAGCTTCCAACTGGGAAAGAAAAAATTCTTGGAATAGTTGATCTCAGAGGCTTCAGAACAGAAAATGCTGATCTTAAATTCTTGACTTTCTTGGTAATATTTTTTACTATCTGCCAAACATAATTCAGTTAAGAAGTCTGTATCATTATCACCTAATGTGGTTTGAACTGTAGTGCGTCACTAGAAAGAAGTTGTGCAACCAGCAGCACAACAGCTAATATATTTCTTTATTTTTTGCAGTTTGATGTATTTTATTATTACTATCCGAAGAGATTGGATCAAGTACTATTTGTGGATGCACCTTTTGTTTTTAAGCCAATTTGGCAGCTAGCCAAACCCTTGTTAAAATCATATACTTCCCTGGTAAGTGTTTCTTGTCTTAAATGCCTGTTTTTAAAAGAGTTGTTTTTCCCTTTATGTTTAAGGGTTGAGTGCTAGAGATGCCTTGAGCTTTCTGAAGGGTTACCCCGTAGTATAACCTGACCCTATGTGTTGAAGCTCAAAAATTGAGGGGGGAAAAGTGAGTTATCTGATGGAAACTGTGGGCTTGGACCAATAGGGTTTGTGGTGGACCTTACTCATATTTGTGAATTTCTTTGGAATTTGAACTGGTGTATTGGGTTCTAAGATAAGAAAAAAATTAGTGTTGCTCATTGTAATTTGATCTAACATCACAGAAATAGGAGGCAATTGCCTGCTGAAGAGTAGCTGTAGTGGTTGTAGCTGACCATGCATTTCACCTTCTGAATCTGAGGTTGAGGGCTCATGTCTTAGACCCTTCCCATTAGGCTCAGGCAGTTCCCTGTGATTTTCGCCAGGGGTGTAGTGACAAAGTGATAGGTGATTGGATAGAGTTGCTGAATTAGAGGCCAGGGACATTGCCTCCCAAGAATAATGAGAGGAAAGAGATGAATAGTACTTTCTGTTCATTCGTCATAATTCATTACGTCAGGTTATATAAGGGAAAATAACCAAAAGCATAACAAAAAGTAAAGGAATGCAATAGCAAATGCGTAACAGGAAATAGAGGAATGTAATAACAAACATAGCGGATTGACACCACAGCACTAAATATCTAGGCCAGATTTGAGGAATCTTCCTTGCACATAGGTATCCCAACCTAACCTAGGGATTTTGTTGCTGCTGTTCATAGCACAATGTTCCCATCCACGAGTTCCCTCATTTCTTTGGGATGACGATCATGTAATTGACTTTAGGTTGTGATTAAGTCAACCAGCTGAATGTAATGGGGCTTACGTGATATGGGATGTAAGATTGTTGGCTCATATTTTTAAGTTGAACAAACCAAATGATTAATTTCAGCACTATTTGGCGTTAGATATCAACTCGTTGTGCTGCTTCATCTTCATTCTCTTGTAATTCTTTCTTTTGCTCCCTCTCCCCCTTTTATTTACAGGTGAGATTTTGCTCCGCAGAGACTGTTAGGAAGGAATATTTTACAGAAGAAACTTTGCCACCAAACTTCAGAGACTGAAAGTTGGATGGAATAAAAAATTGCAGCAAACTTTGCAAACACACTCTTACTTAGTAAGCGCGTTTATCTTGGGATTTAGAAGGACCAACATGTGGATGACAATAGCAACACAGCATTTATTTCGTTAAAAACTTGAAATAGCAACACAGCATATTAATTTTTTTTTTGGTCATCTCAATTCTTCTGAATATTCGACGTTAGCGGTCATACAATTGGATAATAGTTTAGTATAATATTGTGCTAGAAATAGAAGAGATGGGAAATACATATAATTTAGTTCGAATAGGGGTTAAAAGTCTCTCTATTTTTCCATTTTCCTTTAAATAAAGAATAGATTTTTAAGAGGAATTACTTGAAAACTTCTAAATTTGCCAATTAAGAAAATTATCTCACTTAAAGAAAATTACACTTATGCTTTACTGATCCGATATTATAAACAACGATATTAGCGATGCATTTAAATAATCTTGGATATAAAATTTTCCAAAGCATACAATAGCAAGGATTAAGAAGAGAAATTACCTTAATATCAATATCTGGCCTCAATGAAAATGAGTTAATCGCTCAAAGAACTGACCCTATAATGAAAACGACAGATAAAGGAGCTCTTGACAATGAGAGCAAAAATAAAGGGAGGAAATCTTGACAATACTCACTACTGTTTCCTAGGAAAACAATCTTGACATAACGCTTTGAGTTTGAGGTTCTTTTCTTTGAGGAAAGTGGTCCATTCAACTGTTTTATGATCTGCTTCTTCAAAGACAAGATGCTGAGGTAATTTCTTGCCGTACGTGAGGAATGTTCCACCATTAGCTACAGCTTTCAATAATTTTATTATATAAAATTCTATCGTGTATAACAATTGACAAAGAGACTCCTTTTGTAACTGTTTTTTCTGAATACAAATCATTCTTCTATCTTACTAGATTGTATTTAAAATCATAACACATTAATTTTAGTACATAACTCTATTATATATTTCACTGTTTCATTTCAACTATCATTAGAAAATCTATATGTAACAAAATAGACTATTTTTCAATAACAAGCTGTGTAGCTGTTACTTGTCTTTTACTTGCCTAGTTTTTCACCCTCTCTTACCCAAACTGTGGCGCTGAAGACAAGCAACTCTCATTGATGCAGATGTGGTAGGTTACGTTACAAAAGGAAACTGATATATTGAAATCTTCAATTAGGTATATAATCACTAAAAATCACAATCAGAATCAGAATAAAACAATTGTCACAAAAGTCAACGGCTAAAAGCCTTGATAAAATGACAGAAGAGGAAGGAAATAGCAAGAGTAAAGAAGGGAAAAGGAAAGGAGAATGAAGAAGGGAATAACACTACTAACCATAACAGCGATCGCGACATGTTTGGCTATGGTTAGCAGTGCGCCGGAGTCCCCACCGTACACTGTGGTGCACTCGCAGTCCGATTTCGAGATCAGACTCTATGGAACCTCCGTTTGGATGTCTGCTCCCGCTCTCGACATTTCCTTCGAGAAAGCCACGTGGGACGGTTTTCACAGGTAATTCTTCTTTCCCCTCACAATACCTAACTAACTAACCAACCAACTAACCCGATTTTACTATCTCCCAGGTTGTTCCAGTTTACAGAAGGCGCCAACCTCAATTTCTCGCGAATCCCAATGACCGTTCCCGTCTTGACCACCACCGTCCCCGGAGCCGGTCCTCTTCAGTCCCAAGGCTACTACGTTAGTTTATACTTACCCGTTAAGTTCCAAGGAAACCCACCACTGCCGCTTCCAGAACTCAATATCAGGCCCTATGAGTTCACCACCCACTGCGTTGCGGTTAGAAAGTTCTCTGGATTCGCCAATGATGAGAGGATTGTCAAGGAGGCGGAAAAGCTCGCCACCAGCCTCAGTCGCTCTCCCTGGGCGCAGTCCAAGACTCGCCGTGGTTACTCGATCGCGCAGTACAACACTCCCATCCGAATTGTGAATCGCAAAAACGAGGTCTGGGTGGACATCGATGCTCCCCAATCAGGCTGTGAATCGGTTGGTGTTTCCGCGTATTGATGGAAGGAGTATGGAAGAATGGTTTGGGACTTGTGAAGGTGTTGCTTGCCTGCTTCTTGTACAGGTCTGTCTGATGTGTGATATATGTTCATATTGTTTAACTGTCATGAAACATAGACTTGTGTTGTGTCTGTAAATAATAGGATTGTGTGAGATTTTTCACACGATCATGCCTATGGAAAACAGATTGACTCAGTTGCGCTGTGTCAGTTATGTTATGATGGGATTTATAGATGAAAATAGGAAGATCGTGGACGAAAGGTAAGACGCAAGACGTAACATGCAAACACTTCACCTTTTAAGTATAAGACCATAACCAAGTCTGACCTTATAAACAGACAACGTGCTAAAGGGAACAATGACTCAACATTAATGCTTTTACTTAGGTCTTGCAAATTTAAGAAACTTTTATTAGAACAGAAGTGATTGTTTGTTCTAGATGCATTATTTTTGGCTTGTTTGTTTGTTAGCAAACTGAATGTTTTAAGTTGTGGTTGTGATTGGTTTGGCAATTCAGTGTGCAATCATGCCATGTGTTTCACAGTTTTAAAACTTGTTTGTTGGCAAGCGAAGTTATGTGAGGACCAATAATGAAAGGAGACACTTTGTAATTATTAGAACATAAAAAGACAATCTTTGTTGAGTTTGTTTAGGAGTTTAGCTTAGAGAATTTATAACTTTTTATTTTTACATTTTATAAACTAACTTGAATCAAGAGATATGGTTAATCCTTGTCATTGTAAACAAGTTAGATTGCATGGATTGAACTTTCTACTCGTTTTTTTTCTTCCATCACTGTCACTTTTAGCTTAGAAAATTAATGCTGTCAAATTGGTGCTATCTAAAGAAAATAATTTTTAGACGGAAAAGTTGGTTTGGGTTGAGGCATTGGATTAACATATCGAGTCACAACTTTTCATGATCCATTTTAAGGACTTTTTCCTAAGTTTCATAGGCCCAGGGTCTGCCACCAGCCATTATGGAGGCACTTTCTGTATCATATGCATTTGTCAAATTGTTTAAAATAGTTATAGCAGTGTCTGCAAGGTTACTGGCAGCCATTTACACAAACAAAACCTGTAACAACCGCTCCCTCTTCATGTTTTAGACTAATACACCTCTACCCTGAAAAAAGTGCACTTGATCTGCATGTTAATCTTAATCATCAGAGGTAATAAGGTTAAAGATACCAACATTTAAGAGATTTACATTGTTTGGTATCAAATTTTCAAGGATAGAGGATGAAGGTTTTCTTGCTTGTTCAAGTATTCACTCTGATGACTTTAGAAGGAACAGTTTCGGGCCACGGATTAGAAGGTGAAAGTAACATAAAGCCACCAAACCAAACTGCTCATTTCTTTGTTCAGTGATTGCTTGCTTCATCTAACATTTTCTGTGCTGAAATTGATTTTGTAATTTTCAATTAACACGTCTTTTACATGCTTAACGAAGGCTGGAAAATAAATTATTAAAAGCACAATGGAAACAAATTGTTAAACTCCTACCAATGCAAGAAAATGAACTATCTTGGCAAAATGACTTAAACTTAAGAGAAAAGTCAAATTTAAAATATTAGTTCATTAGGTGAAAGAGTTTCAAAACCTACATAATCAGGTAAGATATTACTTTTCATAAGAAAAGCCCAAGTACTAAAGTCATCAACTATGGTGAGAAAGAACCTACGTCCGTGCATGGAAGATATATTTATGGGTCCTCATATATCAATATGTATCTAATCAAGAACTTGTTTAGACACATTATTACTCTGGGTGAAACGTAATTTCCGCTGTTTAGCAAGGAAAACATATTTCTAATGTGCTGTGAAACATTATCAGATGGTGTTCAAGCCTATAATGCCAGATGTCAAAAACATTATTACAAGAACTGTTTTTATCAGAGTTAAACAGTGTTTATAAGATGTTCAAACCCCTCTAGGTAGTACAAGCCTTTAAGCAATTCAGCTTTGCCAATCATCTTCTGGGAATGAGCATCCTGAATCTGACAAAACTCATGCAAGAAAATTAGATTGCAGTTTAAAGTTTGTATTATGCGTTGAACAGAAATTATGTTGAAAATTAAACTCAGGTATATAGAGAACATTGTCGATGTAAAGGTGTTTAGAAAATTGAACTGTTCCAGAATAATTTGCCACAACTTTCAAACCATTCGGCGATTGGATTGAGACAGGTCTTATTTTGTAATAACTGGTAAAGAAATCAGTGTTGTAAGTGACACGGTCCGTTGCTCCAGTATCAAGAATTCAAAGATTTTGATTTTGTTTACCTTTTTTAGATGAATCTGCATTGCACTCACCGATGAGATTGTTGGCTTTATGTTTTGAGTCATTCTTTGACTCTTGCATGATTCTCCATATCCGTTGCATCTGTTCTCGAGTAATTTGAATGTTGTCCGTAATGTTCTCTTTGCCTTTTGTGATAGCATCATTATTCTGAGTTCCTTCATCTGTGTTTCCTTCTGCATTGTTAAATTAACTGGCAACAGAGAAATTGTTAGTAGCATGCTCAGTCTTATGTTTGAACCAGGGTGGAAAACCGTGTTTAGAGTAACACTCTTCAGCTGTATGTTTCATCTTGTTGCATAAGAAGATCTATATATAAGAGCTGTTGCAGGAAACAACGGAAAAAAACAGAAACCATAAAAACAGAAAGTTAATTGATTGTTTGCTTCATCTAACATTTTCTGAGCTGAAAATGATATTGTAATTTTCAATTAACACGTGGGAAAGAAATTATTAAAAGCACAGTGAAAACAAATTGTTAATACCAATGCAAGAAAATGAACTAACTTGGCTAATTGAATTAAACTTGAGTGAAAAATTAAATTTAGAATATTAGTTCATTAGGTGGAAGAGTTTCAAAACTTAAATAATTTTCAAGTGATTAATGTTACTCGATGTTAAACTCATAATAGGGACAGTTTATTGCTCAGAAATCTGAACGACGTGTTGTTAGAAGGTTCTTTTACTCCAGCGTTATTGCAATATGAATGCGACAATGTTTGCAACTTCTCTTTGCTTACGCTACCTACTCATGATACACCAGGTGCAATATAAATTACATTTTTAAATGTGTTAAATTTTTCTTGTCTTTTTTATTTTTATTTTTTGAAAAATCAATGTTCCAAAATAATATTTTGATAAAATAGATATAAAATCTATCGGTATCAAAGATGAGGTGGTTCTCTCCAATTCGAGAAAAAGAAATATTATAAACTTTATTTATGTCGTTGGTGTGTCCTCCTGAATATTTCCTTCCTTTCTTCTATTGTTTTTCATTCTCCTAACAATCGATTAAACAATTATCTACTCATTTTCTTTTATTCATCTTTCTTTCTTAAAGGAAACAAAAACATTAGTAATGTAAATAAAATGTGTTCGAAACTTCCTGTATAATTGGTGAATGTCCAAAGTCTTAAAAAATAAGAAGAAAAAATAAGTGAGATAATTGACCTACTCAGAAGGTGGCAACTCAGATTTCTTTTTTTGTTATGTGATAAGAAAAAAAAATGAATAAGAGATATATAAAGAAAATTAATAAATCAGATAATTTTTAATTCAGATTTCAATAAATTAGATAAAACTATTTCATGAATATATAATATGTTAAAATTTATTTAAAAATAATGTTTATCTATGATCTATTTTCAAAAATAAAAATATTAAAAATATTTATTCAAAAATTTTTCATGAATATATGGTAAATCCATAAAAAAACAACATTACTTCAAGTTCTATAATTAATGGTCTCAAACATTTCAATTTTCTTTTAGATATATTTATAAAATTAACTAATTTAAGTGGTTATTATATTCAATGACATTACCACAACTCAACGAATAGTTTCCAACTAATAGAATTACTAGTTTTTACAATGGTCGAATAAATACATTCAATATAGCATTATAATGGACAGCCACTTTCACGATAAACAAGTGAATATCTAATTAATATACTTGATAATAAAAGATATATATTCCTATTAGTTTTAAATTTTAGAATTTTAGAATTTTTTATTTTGAAAGGTATAATTTTACAATAATTGCTAACAACATACTTGTAAAAAGTTGTTTTTTTTTTTAATTAAAAGGTTTAGAGAGATTTAATTATGAAACTTTGTTGAATTATTGTGGTTTCATTATCCTGGATTTTAAAAATATAACGGACAAGTATTCTTTTAGTTATTAAATTGAATATATATATATATATATATGAAAAAAAAAATTATTGATAAACAAAATCTTCTGCCAATCAATGTGCATACTAACTCGGGCGCTGATGTAATTGTGAAATGATATATGAATGATAATTAAATTTATATTTGGTTGAATCTTCAATTTATTTTTATGATATATTTGATTTGGTGTACGTGGAATACTTCAATATATTTTGTTGAATCTTCTATCTATGTTCGTATGTATTTGAGAATACAATATGTTACAAGTATTAAGTGAATATTTCAAATAGGTATCTATAGGTAATCTAATATTTGTTTATAAACAGGTAAATTAGGGTATCATATTAACTGTCCTGTGAGTATTTATTACTTGTATAAATTTGAACTTACGATTTAACTTTTATTTTATTAGATTAAATTTAATTAAAATTAATATTTAATATTTAATATATTTTTTATTAGGTTAAATTTAATTAAAAAATCATAGTTTTTTAAAATATTTATGGATATTTTTAGATATTTATTACTATTTTATAAACAGATATTCTGTGAGTAAAATGTGAGTAAAACGAGACGGATAATCGATCAATTTTTATGTTATAAGACGCTAACGAATAATAACTCTATGTTCAAATATTATGTTTGCTTATATGGTTTTACATTTTAAGGATTAAAGGTTATTAGAGGTGATTGTCCATATGATTTTAGAAAAAAATAAATATTTTCATTCTTACATAAATGAAGAGACGAATGAGAGAAGACACCTCAATACATAAATATTTACTTAAATATTCATCAATTTTTTTATCTTTTTAATTCCAACTAAACAAATATGCTTTTACTTAAATGTTTATATTTTCTTTTAAATTCTAACTTACCTTCACATGCTTTTAAGTAATGCACGTATTAACTTCTTTCTTTAAATTCTACTTATTGTCACATGCTTTTTATCTGCAAATGCAGTAATGCATGTATTTATATTGGTCGACCAAAGGGACTCTCTGCATCCTTGGAATCTGCATCAAGAGCAGACCTGCATTATTGACCATAGGAAGGTAGGTGAAACTGTGTCAATTAACTTTTTTATTCTGATATCATGTTTTGTGCTTATACAAAAATTTCTTTAATTATGAAAAATATTATTATATACATGTACAGATTAATAATTAAAATTATTTAAAAAATTTAATAATAATAATAACAATTATCATTATTATCAAACTTTTTGATAATTAATTTTAATAACAATTAAAGTTAAAATTAACTGTATTCATGATAATAATAATAACATTAATAATATTAAAACTAATCATATTAATAATAATACTAAAGATAATAATAATAATAATAAAACTAATAATAGTAATTATATTTTATTTTTTATATTAATTTTAACTATCAAAGAAAATTTGCAATATAATAATTCTAGTTATTAAAATATTATTTTATATCTACCACATCTATTAAATTTTTCACAAACTTTTATAAATTTTACCTTTAAATATAATCAAATTCTCCTTTGTATTTCAATCAAATAACATCACTTTTTTACTGAAATGATATATATTAAAACAAAGGTTTAAGTATTTTTGGCTTGTTTCGCTCTTCAAATAACATTCTATTATTATTATTTTTATAGACATACTATTTATTGAGTTTATAACTATACAATGTTGTTAGTGTAAATATTTGTATACTTTTGACTAATAAAAAGTTATTGTGATTAAGATTTTTAAGACAATTATTACCCCCATTGAATGAATTATCATACAAAATGATTAATGTTTGTGTAATCTTTTATTTATCATTAATAATTAATCGATCACAATTATCTTATATTTATGTAAAATAAATAACAATTAATGAAACGATTGACGTGGTTTTATTTTTTATCATGGTACTGCTAGTAAGAAGCAACTTTCTTAAAGTACGGTTCATGTTAAACTATAACATTTTTTTAGTAATATCTATTTTGAATTGGAATCTTAATATTTAAACAACACCACATTACACATCTGACTAATGCGATTCAAGCCATACTTGACCACTACGAATAATAAAATTATTCTTATCCACTTTTAACATCATTTCACTCCTCAGGACTCTTATTCATTTTTTGTCCACTCATTTTATTATAAGACAAAAAGTAAAATCCAAAAAAAAAACCTTAGTCTCTTTTGTAAACGAAATCATATTTCCAATCCAAATTAATTTATATACTTTTGTAAAGCTGGTATATTTTACTCGTTCCACTTTTCTATTTTGCAACAAACTCTATTATTTGCGCAGAAAATATTTTCACTAAGCCATAATTAGCAACATGCGTAAACAGATAAAGAAATCGCCAATTTATCATTAGATTATTTTAACTCCATCGCATGTTATTTTTGTGTAAGCACAAAAATCAATTTAAGTTTTTTTGAATTAAAACTTTAATTTTTTAAGAAATCAATTTCGGACTCCCTCACACAAATATTATACGAAATAAAATATTATTTTACTGTTGATTTTTTTTTTTTATAAATTTTGTATGTAAGATAAAGAAAATAAACTAATGTAACTTGTAGGTTGGGCCTACACCTATATGAATAAACAATTTTCTCACGGATGGTAAGGTAACTCAACTGTTACGTCTTTCAGCTCTCTCTTTCTCTTTCTCTCTCTCTCTCATTTTCTCATTTTCGTTCTCGTTCACTCGTGTACCCTTCTCCCTCTCCGATCCGAAACCCATCGTCTCTAACTCCCTCAGATCTCTCTTTCTCAACCTCACTCAACACCTTCCGCGAAATTCCCCTAGCCTTTTGAACGTATATTCATCTCCTTTTATCTTTCCTTTTCCTCGCAGCTTTCTGCAATTGCTTTGCTAGGGTTTCTCCGAGGCCACGGATTTTCCACTGTATCCGGTACACTTTCGTTTCCACTTCCAACTCTAATTCATCCGCGATTGATTACGGGGAAAGGAAGGAAAAAACGCGTATTTCGTGGGGGATTAGAACTGGCATTTTTGCAACTGTAACTTTAACTGCTGTGGGATTTGATATGCATTGTTTTTTTTTTCTATTGCGAGATATTAAATGGAGCGGTGTAAAATATGTTTTTATCGCGAAAGTGTATTTTGTCCAATCGTTCATTTGTATATATTTTTTATGTTGAGGAATATAATGATCAAATGCTTTTTTTATGGCGATTGTGCCTGTGAACTTCGTTTGGATCCTTGTTTTCTCAGTTTTTGAAGATGTTGCGCATGTGTGATTTTTGGGCGTAACTTGCCTGTGGTAGCATTGTTGAGGAGCGCTTGCTGTTGAAAGCTTGTGTTGCTCTTGTTACCTCTGCTTTTGGATCTCTGGTTTTGCTGATAAGATAACTACTTTGGATATTATTTCATTTGATTGGCTGATTGAGTAAAATGGAAAGTTATAATTTTTATTGGGAAATTGATTGTTGATACACATGTATTTTGTTGCTATTTCGACGACAGAAAGATTTAAGGGTCATCTGAACTGTTCCTTGTGTTTTAGAGGAGTCTAAATTTCATGCGAGTTGATAATATTACTTAAAACCATCAGTAGTTGAACTCTGTCACGCTTAACATTTTTTATTTATTGGCTCAGCTCCAATTGGAGACAGGTCAGATTTCGTAATAAATGGAGAAAATAATAGATAGCAATGTATTTTGCTGCCATTGAAAATTAGAATTTGAAGAACCTTGGTAACTGCCTGAGATGCTTGTATTAGAATGATGTTATAGATGAATGGCATCCTAAAATTAGAACTATAATATATTGACTACGGAATAGGCTGTTGTGAATATGCTGCTGCTAGTTCAGACATTTTAGTTACTAGTTGATAGCTCCCATGATTCCCTTGAAATTTATGAAAGAGTACAATTACTAAATGTTCACTGGTTTAATGTTGTCATTATAATTTATTATACATCTTAAATTCTGCTCCTGTATGAAATCATTACAATACGCCTTATTAATTGAATTATGTTTCTCTGTCTCTCTTAAGCAGGCCTTTCAATTAGGATTGAATGACCGTGTGGCAGCAACTAGACTATGACTTCAAGCATGTTGAGTGGGGAACGGAGGTATGTTTAAATTTGTGTGCTTTTGAAGTCAGTAAAGTGAACTGGTGGTGAGAAGTTTGGGCAGTATGCAGGTCCTGTGGTGTCATTAGGGTTTTTGAAGTAAATTTTATGGTGTTTTTTTCACCTGAGGATATGGCAATTTGATTCCATTGTTAAGTTGGTTGAACATCTAAGACCAGAAACCAGTGTATTAGAGTAATTGTATTTAAAGAGCTGAGAGAAAAAAACAAAATAAAACAAAATACCTAACTGCTCATTCTACCTCCCTATATTCTACTAACCTAATTCATTGATTTGCGGACCCAGTATAAAAGTATCCCTTGTACCCTTTCATCACCTTTTGTAACAAAGTATACGGAATTCAGACATGTTTGTTTTAGCTTTCTGCACAAATCTGGTATCTGTTTTAAGTCCCATCATGGCTTGCTATTTTACTTAGGCCATATGCCAGTATCTTATCCATTATCATAGTTCCCTCAATGTGCACATGAATTATAAATATATTCACTTATTAAGTGATCAAAAGAAAATTGACATTGATGATATGATAATGCTGTTGCAGATGGGCCTCCTCTTCCAGAAGAGGTGGTATGACTGTTTTAGGGAAAGTTGCAGTTCCAAAACCTATCAACTTACCCAGTCAGAGGTATTTATGATTTGGCTGAACACTTTTAACCTTTCAATCAACTAACTCTGATTGGGTTGCCATCTGAAAAATTTACCTCTTAATTTTCTGAAGGTTAGAAAATCATGGTCTGGACCCAAACGTGGAGATTGTTCCTAAGTGAGTATATATTCTATAAACCCAAATGCTAGGACTTTTTCTGATGCCTTCTTTCTTGTAGTTTTATATTATGGATGCTTGTCTGATCTTTTATTAGGGGTACACTCAGCTGGGGCAGTAGATCATCATCTTCTACATCTAATGCATGGGGTTCTTCTTCTCTGTCCCCAAATGCTGATGGTGGTGGTAGTTCGCCCAGTCACCTCAGTGGCCGTCCATCATCCGGTGGAAGTGGCACACGCCCTTCTACTGCTGGCAGTGATAGGGTTCTTGAGCCCACTGCTAATTCATGGGGGACAAATTCTCGGCCTTCATCAGCATCTGGGGTACTGTCAAAAAATCAGTCTTCATTGACATCATTGCGTCCTCGGAGTGCAGAAACTAGACCTGGCAGCTCTCAGCTATCCCGATTTGCTGAACCCTTGACTGAAAATTCAGGTGCTTGGAATGCTGCTAGGACTACAGAAAAACTGGTAGGCTTCTGCTTAAAACTTGTTTCTGTGATCATTTACTGATTTAATCTAGTGTTTAAGATGTCTGGTCTTACAGTGATTGTCACTGGAATTTTACCTTTGTAAAAGACATTCCATTTCCTACCCACATTTTGTTGGTTTGGGGATGGTCCACGCCTTGTTGTGGAGTATAGTTATGTGACGATGCACATGTTTGTAGGTATGATTTGTTATTTGTGTGGTAAGACAGTAAGAACTTTTGTCTTCTTCTATGACTAATTTTGTGGTTAAGACCTGGTTGTAGATATTCCAAACATCATGTTTATCCACTATAATTTGGAATACAATCAAACTAGGTGTCTTTTCCTTGTATTCTTAGGTCCAACTGTCAACGTATACTTTATTTCTCATAGATTGCTATCCCTGCCGCTGATAATAGTTTGGTGCAATTACAGGGCGTTACACAACCCAAGAATGAAGAATTTTCTCTAAGCTCGGGAGACTTTCCAACCCTTGGTTCTGATAAAGATAAGTCTGTTCTGAATTCTGAGCTGCAAGGTATCATCATACAATCATACTCTGTATAACTATTATGGTGATTGCTTTATTAATTTGAGTATATGTTCTTTTATGGAGTTTAGTTTTGCATTTTCTTAAATTCAGAACATCTTTACTATTTAATGGTTACCTAATAAAATGGTTTTAACTTAATTTCTAGGACTTTCTGCTTAAAGTTTTTAATGTGTGGTTATTTGGCTGTGCACTTGTCCTCTGGTTTTTGTAATAAAAATTCCTTTATATTGTATTCCTTTGTAAGTGTAATTTGGGAATGGTTGGAAGAGGATTCACTTATATTTTATGAATACATCTTATTTTTGTGCCCACTGTGTGCTTGTTACAATAGTCTATATTATATTTTGAACAAAGTTGTTCTGTGTTGTATCTATATGTAGCCTAGTATCCTAGGGGTTTCTTGTTTTCCCTTTCCTTAAGCCTTTGTTGTAAGCTTCTCATTCACACACACACACACAATGCCTTCTTCATCCGTTTGAAAGTAAAGTTACTTCTTCCATTATGTTTCCAAATGAACCTTAATTTCAAGTTACTTTTCGTGTCTTTGGTTGTGTTTTGTACTTGTCTCTAGGTTTGGACAAACTATCAATTAGAGCCATCAAATATGTCTTCCTAGTATATTCAGGTCTCTGAAAAGGGTATTGTTGTTGAAACAAAAAAGCACTAAATGTTTACAATGGTCACCTTTTTTGAAGGGACATATTTCTTCTCTTTGTCCCTTCACAAAGTCGACTCGATCCAACAAGTCTTACCCATTTCAGTAGGTGAACCCTTGGCTTTTCGTACTTGTGATAATCATCCTGGTTCCTCTACTACATCAAACCCACCCGGTCATCATTGATGCCTTTCATCACTTACCAACGTAGGCCACAAGTGACTGGTCCCATATTGCATGGTGAGTCATCTTCTTCAACTCCTTTGCCATCATCACTCAATATTGTTACTAGTGATAATATAGATTCCAATTGGCCCATTTCTTTCCAAAAACATACTCGTTCCCTCGTCCTATTGAGAATTTGTTAAGCTATCATAGGGCATTGCCTTCCTATTTTTCATTTGTTTTCTCTGTATCTCATATTTACTGTTCCAAAAAATGTGATCGGGGCACTGGATCATTCTAGATGGCGATAAACCATGACTGCTGAATTGTAGGCTCTTGAACATGGGACGTAGTTCCTCTACCACTTGAGCAGAAAACATTTGGTTGTAGATGGGGTGTATGGCTTTAAAGCGGGGCCAAATGGTGGGGTTGATTAAGAATATACTTAGGTATATGGTCTAGGTTACAATGATATCCGAAATGACAATTGTACATCACTTTGTAGTGGCAGCTCTTTACCATTGGCCTCTTCATCAGTGGGATATTAAGAATACTTTTTTATGGTGATTTGGTGGAACCTTTACATGGGGCAACCTCCTAGTTTTGTTGATCAAGGAGAGTTAGGATTGGTTTGTAAATTATAATGGTCCCTTTATGGTCTCAAGCAATCTCAATGTGCTTGGTTTGGAAAGTGCAATCGTATTGTTCAGATCATTGAGATGAAACACAGCGAAGTAAATATTTCAGTGTTTTATTGTTATACATCACTTGGCAAACGTGTTTATCTAAATGTATATCTAGTTATTATAGGAAATGATGCCACCAAAATTATTCAGCTAAAGCAACATTTGTGAAAACACTTTCAAACCCAAGATCCTGATAGTCTTGAACACTTCCTAGGCATTGAAGTGTCTCAATCAAAAAAATGTATTGTGATTTCTAGAAGGAAATGTGTTGGATATCTTGAAAGAAATAAGAATGAATGATTGTAAACCAGTTGATAATTCCATGGATCCAAATAAGAAATTAACAAAGTGAGATATACAAGATCCTTGAGGGAAAACTTATTTATCTTACTATTTCTAGACCTGACCTATCTTTCACGGTTGATTTGGTGAGTCGGTTATGTAGGCTCCTTGCATTGATCATAACATTCTCATGTATCTCAAAAAGGGTCTAGGACAGGGTCTACTGTATGATAATAAAGAAGGTACCCTAGTATGGATTTTTTGTCGATGATTGGGCTGGGTCTCCTTTAGACAAATGTTTCACTATTGGATATTGTGTTGAGCAAGCATGATTTCTTGAAAAATCAAGGAACACAATTTAGTTGCTTGATCAAGTGTTGAATTTGAATCTGAATATAGGACAGTGACATCACTAACATGAGAACTTATGTGGGTAAAACACTTTCTCCAAGAAATAAGTTTTTGTGAAATTCAACAAATGAGAATATATTGTGAATAACTAAGTTTTTTTGTTTTCATTGTAAAACATCAGCAAAGATATGAAAACCAGTTTAATTTGAAGACTAAAAGTGTCAAATGGGCAAACAAGGTGTGTGAACATTTAAAATAAGAAAGGATGGGTGCGGGCACCCACAACATAAAAGCAATGAGCGTGAATGCGCAAATGATCAATTCCCAATGTATAGATGCCCAATGTATAAAAAGATGGGTATGGAGACCCAACACATAAAGAGTGCGCATGAGTACCCAAATCACAAAAACATTATGTGAGAGCTTGAAATAAAAATGCAAACTATAGTTTGAAAATGTACTTTAGGAGTAAAGGTTGATTAGAGATGCAATGCATGATGACAAGATATATGTATGATATGATTTCATTGGGAGAAATATTATTTCTTGGAAAAATAAGAAACACTATGTAGTTGTTCGATCAAGTGCGAAAACTAAATATAGGGAATGACAGCATTCATTTGTGAACTTGTGTTGATAAAACATTTTTTGCAGGTACTAAAGTTTTTTGAAATTCAACAATGAGAATGTACTTTGATAATCAAGCAGTTATGGGCATTGCTTCCATCCCTCTGTTTCATGAGATGAAAAAACACAAAAATTGATTATAGAGAAAATTTGTTGTCCAATGAAATTTGCTTGAGTTTTTTGGCTCCTATAATCAACTTGCAGGCATTTTGATAAAATCCTGGAGAGGACTGGATTCAATTTATATGTTCCAAGCTTAGAACATATAATCTGTATGCTCCAGCTTGAGGGGATTGTTAGAATAGTTTATATCATCTTCTGATCAAAGAAAGCATTTTTGTGTTGTATCTGCATGTTAGAATGGCGTCCTAGGGGTTTCTTTTCTCTGTGTGTGTGTGTGTGTGTGTGTGTGTGTGTGTGTGTGTGTGTGTGTGTGTGTGTGTGAACATCAATAAACACGGAGATCCAATTTAATATCTCTTAAAACACCTTTTCTCTTTAAGTGTGTTAAAATGAATGATTTGTGCATGTTTTGAGTGTGGAATTCATCTTCTACAGTCATATGGCCATATTGGCTTAGAAGTTGGTTGAATGTGATTATAGTAATTTTATTGTTAATTGTTCAGTAGTTATACTGCAATATGGTGCTGTTAGTTTGTTACTTTGAAATATACAATATAGAAACTACATTAGTATCTTGATGTATACTACCTGTCTTTGCAATGATTTCTTTAATAAATTTTTTTATCAACCAATGGCAGACCCAAACTCTCAAGCTCACCCTGACTCACCTTCTGAACTCAGGAAAGAGATCAATGAGACTACTGTTATTGGTATGTATTCATGCTCTTGTCTTTTAAACTAATGTTGGTTCAATTTTTATTCTGCCATTTTCTGATGCTAGGCTTTTGTTCTTTGTCTGATGCTCTTTTTTTGTTTTCAGATGATACTGTAAATGCAAATATTAAGGGTGAAAGTGTAAATTCTTGGAGGAGAGATTATCAGGTTTATAATGAGGAAGGTGTGCGGCCAGGTATAGAGAAATGGCAGGGAAACTCCCAGCTTTTTCCTAATGCTGGTATTCCTCCTCAACACTATGAAGCTTGGCATGGTCCTCCAGTAAATAACCCTCAGGGCTGTGTTTGGTTCAGGGGTCCTCCCAGTGGTCCTCCATTTGGAAATCCTGTTACTCCAAGTGGCTTTCCAATGGAACCATTTCCATATTACCGTCCACATATGCCTCCTGCTGGTCTTGCAAACCCTCCCTCAGTTCCCCCTCCTGGAGCTGGACCACGAGGGCACCATAAGAATGGAGATGTCTACAGGCCTCATATAGCTGATGCCTTTATTCGTCCAGGCATTCCTATGAGACCTGGATTTTATCCTGGTTCAATGGCTTATGAGGGATATTACAGTCCTCCAATGGGGTATTGCAATGCAAATGAGCGCGATGTTCCTTTCATGGGAATGGCTGCTGGACCTCCTCCCGTCTTTAATAGATACTCAAATCAAAATCCTCCTGAACCTGGCAATGCACATGGTAGATCTGCTGGATATGGTAATGCTGGGAAGCAATTGACTTCAGAGCAAGTGGAATCTGGCCATCCTCCTGATACTGCTGGACCATACAGAGTTCTTCTTAAGCAGCAGCCGGAATCTGATGGTAGGAATGAATCAACAAATTTTGAGGATCCAGAGAAAACCAATGCTGCATATGTTGATGGTCGGGGCCAACCAAGAATGACTGTTCGGGAGAATGAGCAGAGATCAAACTACAGAAAGAATGAAGAGATGGATCAGAGGACGATGACCCGTGGTGAAGTTTCTTCTCAGACTTCAGAAAATCAAGTATCTAGTTCTTCTGTCATTAAGGGCAGAACTCCTGAAAGTTCAGGAAACACAAAATTTGATGATAATTCAGCGAGGAAATTGGAGGGTGTTGCCTCAGATATGCTAGAAATCTCCCACAAACCATCTGCTCCAAAAGATGCCAGTCTGATTCAAAAGATCGAGGGTTTAAATGCAAAGGCCAGGGATAATTCATCTGCTAGAATTAGAGAGGAGCAAAGGAGTAAATTTCATACCAGTAATGCTGCAATAGACCATGTGGAAAATACTGTCAGGGCTGATGTGTTTCCAGCACGAACTCATGCCACAGAAATCGTAAATCCTGCTCATCAGGAAATGGGTGCTGCTGGTGCAGGAAAGAATTTTGAATCCTTGTCTTCCAGTGGAAAAGCGACATCCAGGTTTGGCAAAAACTTTTACTAGGTGTCTATTACTGTAATCATGGTTCATTTATATTGGTTAAAATTATTGAAGTGCTTATTCACAGGCAATCTGCTCATGGAATGCAAGGTAGAGGTGATCATCGTAACAAAGGAAGATCAAACAATCAAGATGCTGATGGTTGGCGAAAGAAATCTGTGGTTGAAGATTCTTCAGCCTTATCAGGTGTACAGTTGGAAGCATCTAATGTTCTTGTGGGTGATCATCAAATATCAGTTCAGACCTATGACAGGTCAGGATCCTATAACCAAGCAAGGCACTTTGGAGAATCTGTTCAAACCTGGTCTGATTCTGGTGACAGCCATGCACAGGTAATGTGGGTACCTTTTCTGTGCTTGTTAGCTTAACTCTCGGCATTTAGTACTTACATGATACACTTTGAAACACATCAGCGTGCCAAAATGAAAGAGTTAGCCAAGCAACGGACTAGACAACTGCAGGAGGAAGAGGAGGAACGGACAAGAAAGCAAAAGGCTAAAGCTCTTGCTAAATTGGATGAGTTAAACAAGCGATCTCAAGCAGGAGATGGACCAACTCAGAAAGAGTATATTACAAATCCTCAAATGCAGGAAGAAGAGGAGGAATGGACAAGAAAGCAAAATGCTAGTGCTTTTGCAAAGTTGGATGAGTTAAACAACCAATCTCAAGCACGTGATGGCTCAACTCAGAAAGAGTCTGTTACCAATTCTGCCATCCAGAATAAGCGAGAGGAGTTACAACCTTCTGAGTCAAAAACTACAGCCGTCAATTCTGCTGTAAATTGTAATGTCATGTGTCAGATAAATGAACCCAGCATTAGTAGAGTGGAAAAATCACCAGTCTTGCCTGGCGAACCAACTGTGAAGACACTCAGAAGTTCTGTCCAAGATCCTATTATGAAGCAGAATCAAGTTGTGGCTCTGCATCATGATATTAATAATGCTGATGCTACTAATCCCTTGCATGCTCATAACAATGTTGCCTCAAAGCAGAAGCGAATGAGTTATAAACAGAAGCAAAATCTTCCTTTTGAGAAAACATCAAGTGACAAAGTTGTCTCTACCACCTCAACTGCCCTGAAAGTTGAGAACGACGCAAGGATTGATGTTTCTCTCTCTTCTGGTGGTGTTACAAACGAAATTGGTTCTGCCTGTGGATCTGACTTACCCATGAATTCAACTGCTGTGGTTGAGTCTTCAGCAAACCCAAAAAAGAAGAATATTAGGAATAGCAAAAACAAACAGAAACATGAAGAAACTTCAACTCAGGCTGTACTACCTATACCAAAAGAAACCCATCTTTTCAAAAGCTCTGTTGAAGGTGACAAGTCAAAGGCTTCTGACTTTGAGTTAGAACAGGGCGTACTTCAACCGGCACCACCCTTGTCTAAAGATCCAAATCAGTTTCCAGAACAACACAGATATTCATCAAATGAGGAATCCCATGGTAAACAGAATAGCCAGTGGAAATCACAGCATTCTCGTAGGTTGCCAAGAAATATGCAGACCAATAGACCAGCAGAGAAATCCCATGGGACCGATGCTGTGATGTGGGCGCCGGTTAAACCACTGAACAAGAGTGAGATCATGGATGAATTGGTGGATAAAAGTAAAACTGAGGCAGTTAATCCTGTAAAGAATGAGCAGCAGGTGCATAATTCAAAAAATAAGAGGGCAGAAATGGAGAGGTATATTCCAAAACCTGTTGCAAAAGAAATGGCTCAGCAAGGAAATATACTACAGGTAGCTTCATCAAGCAGTCAGTCTCTTACTAGTGATAGCATTACGAGAGTTGATTCTGGTTCACAGGGCCCTCAAGTAATTCAGCATACTAATCCAGTTGTTGGAAAAGTGGGTTTTGGGATGGAGTCTAAAATTAGAGATGGCAGGCATACTAAGCAGGGAAAAGCATATGGATCATGGCGGCAACGAAATATGACTGAATCAACTACTGTGCATGATGAACTGGACCATGATTCAAACTCTGAACTAAACGTTCAGAAACCAACAGAGCATCATCATGATCACAAGTCTGAAGTAAGCTTTGTGAAAGGAGGGCAAACCAAGCACTTAAGTGACACTGGTGAAATCGATGGTCCTAACAATTCTAACTCTAATGATTCAGCTGCTTGGGCTTCAGCTCCAGTTAAAGATCATGCTGCAACAGGCAGAGGGAGGCGGGCCCCTTTCAGAGGACACAAGGGCGCAGGAGGAAACCGTGAAGTTGATAACAAAAGAAATTCTTGGGAGGCAGACAAAGTTGAAACCCTTATTTCATCTTCTGAGCATGGTCAACCAGATGTTGGGATGGCTTCTAAAGAAAATCGAGTTGTGGGTGAACGTTTGATGTCTCAGTGGCAACCTAAATCTCAAGCATCAAATAATCACAGAGGAAATTTAACTAGTGACCAGAATGTTAGCTCGGTAGTTGTTGGAGGTAACAAAAGGGATCCCACCCACGACGGGGAATCTCTTCCAGTAAGCCGTGGCAAGAGTTCCAATGCTCACGTCCCACAACCTTTCCCTGATCAACCAGTCTTTGAGAAAGCCAAGGCTGGGGAAGCTCCCCATTTTATTAATCAAGAGGGTAAGAAAGAGAGAAGAAATGCTCCATCAAAAAGGCAACACTACTCCCCGAATCTAGCTTCTGTTACCTCAGTTGAGCAGGCTCCGACAAGTGCAGATCTTTTGCAGGACCAACGCCCATCGTCTGGGTCTGGAAAAAATGTGAACCAAAATCGGTTTCGAAGAGGACATGAATCGCATGGAAATTTGAAGCCACCAACCCAGGATAACCGACATTATAATCAACCTACAAACCGGGAAAGGCAGGGCCCAAGCATGCATCACGAGTATCACCCTCTTGGCCCATATGACGATGGCAAATCGGACAACTTTGAAAGACCTAAAAATGGTAACCATGGTGAAAGAAGATTCAGGGAGAGGGGTTCAACTCATTCACGCCGAGGTGGGGGTAACTCTTATGGACGCCAGGGTGGTTTTGAATCTTATGATTAGACATGCTGAGTTAGTGAGTAGTGAAGATACTTTCGTAAGGCAGTCTTTTTTTTGTCATCCTTCAGAGGCCACAACCCCATCAACTGTGCTTCTATATTAAGCCGAGCTTTCAGGTACATGTAGTGTAGCTTCCAGATATCTTGCGTTATGTAGTCACATCATTTATGTACTGATGTCGGTATGTGTATGTGTTGGGCAGGGCTAGGAGCGATGAAGATGGTGTCCCCGTTTTTGTGGGGGGCTGGGGGCATAAAAGGGTTTCGTGGATAGAGTTCCCTGTGGTTGATTGTTATTTTTCTAGTGTATCTGATTGAAAATTAGTAATTTGATGGCATTTTGTTTCTTAATCCAAGTATGTAATGAATACTTGACACATGTTTCATCGTGTCTATTGCTTAGGGATAACTAGGATACCAAAGAGAGAACGTGTGTTCTGCGGTGCCCTTTTCCTCTTATTTTGACTGGAAAATATATGATATATGCTCACGCGTTTGCGCAATCTGAGTAAATATAATTATTTCAATTAGGATACTGCTTTGTTTTTCGTGGAGGGATTGGGATTTTGGTGCAATATTAAAAGAAATGGGATTTATTTATACATTATACGTTCTTCCCGGTCTTCTAAACCAGTTACTATCTTTTATAAAATCTAGATCAACTTTAAAACCTTATTTTGAATATTATATGCATTTTTATATAATTCGTTGGTAATTTTAATTACAAAATTAAGTTAACTAGAAAAACATCAATAAGAAGTGTTCAGTTTGATTTTATTAATTTATGCGCTTCTGTTTGGAATTCTGGAATTACAGTTGTTTTTTAAAAAATATTTTAATTTGAACTTATACTTTTAGATGAAATTTATTCTTAAAAATTTGTTTGGAATTTTTATAATTTATTTTAATTATACTAATATTGTAGGATACAATTTTATCCAGATTATATATTGTGGATAAAAATTATTTGAGTTTATATCTTAAGAAATTACTTTTTTATTTTAGAAAATAATAAGTATTATAGATACATATAAATACAAAAAGAGAATAATGTATATTAAAAAGATTGGCATTATTTATATCTATCTTGGTTAATCAAAATGGGTATAAGTAGGGATGGTAAAAATATTCGTGCTTGCAGATATTCGCGGAAAAATTTGCGGCGGGTAGTTAATACCTATAGATATTTATTACTCGTAGGTAACAAGTAGCGGACATTTTAATATCCATTTATAAACGAGTCTAGTACGGATATCATACTATCCGTACCCACAGGTATCCGTAAAACATTAAAATTTAAATTTAATTTATATTTTATGAAGTTAAATTTAATTAAAATTACATTTTATTAGGTTAAATTTAATTAAAATTAAAATTTAATTTAGTTTAGTTATATTTTTATAGTTTTATATTAAAAAATTTATAAAATATATATGTTTTTTAAATATTTGTGGGTATGCGGGTATCCACGGTGCCTGCAGATTTTAAAAGAATTCGCGGATATATATTAAGCGAGTATCCGGTAGGTAAACAGGCAGGTAACGGACGAATCTATTTTTTGCGGGTCAGGTACTATCCGTATCCGACCCGACCCGTTGTCATCCCTAGGTATAAGAGGTAGAACTGGATTGAGTTTAATATAATATTGAATTAACTCATTTAAATTTATTAGATTGGGTAGAGTGAGTTTATATATATTTTATGGGTTAAATATGTTTTTGATACCCTAACTTTCACTGAATTTTGAAATTAGTCCATATCATGAAATACGCTTGAAATGTCAAATAAACTTAACAAAATTTGATTAAAAAGACTAAATCCACGTATTTCGAAAGATGAAGAACTAAATTGGTCCAAAGTTTTGAAATTGACTAATTTTAAAATTCAATAAAAGTTAAGGAATCAAAAACATATTTAATCCTAATTTTATTTAGCAACCCAACTTAATTATAATAAGGTTAAGTTAGGCCTTCAATTGAGTAATTTGAAAAAACATTTATTAAAAAATACGTTAAAAAGAATCTTTCCGGTGTTTCTTTAATAAATTATAAGTTGATTTGCATAAATAATACTCATACGATAAATATAAAATTATTGGGTACAATATTTTTAATCATATATTTATTGTGTGGCTTTTCTAGTACCAAGACACATTAACTAAAGTATTAATTTAGAGTATTTTTTAGTTAAAACTTTATTAAATTTTGTATCGAATATTGAAAATTTACTTCTAAACTTTTAGAACTTACTCATATGAATATTAATTAGAGATATATAAATTTTATTTCCTTAAATTTAATTTCCTAAACTCACGCTATAGAATATTCCTTGAATAAACTTATTATATAGTTCATGATTTGAGACTATACTAGTTGCAGTGTCTGAAATATCTTGACCTGGTACACACTAATTAAATAATTGGATGATTAAACATTAATCAAATATTAGAGTGGCTTTGAGCATAATCATGACTCATAAATAAAATTTTATTAAAATGGTATAGATAGATGAAGATATCATAACATTCATTTCGGATCTATTGAAATTCTGTGTGTCTAAACAAACTTAATTATACTATTTTAGAGATTATTATATTTTTATTTTCAAAATTAAATTTACAACACCTCAAAATGAAAACAAAAAGTTATCATAAATACACTATTAATTTAGGGCAATCGTAGTTAATAGGTAATTTTATACTATTCCTCCAGTGGTAGACCATCATAGGAATTGATTCTCTAAACGCTTGTACAAATTTATATAATTGTTTCGAGTCTGTGTTTGGACTTACGAAGGAATCCTTGGAACAGTTTTCTATGGAAAACATGTTTCTCGTATATTTTAATGTCACTAAATCTAACTAAGAGAACATGACACACTATATATTGATGAATTAAACATACTAAATTTACAAAACATTAAGAATTTATTTCTGTAAGAAATTTGGCGCAACATATTATTTAAGGAAGAATTCAATAGTTTACCCAAAAATAAATAGTGTCGATAATAAATAAATTATTAAGATTTTAAGTCTTTCCTTAACAAGATTTTATTAAAGTGTCTTTCATAAATGGTCAAATTGACCTCTAAAAGTATGATGCTATCACTTTAATTACAAAAAATAATAAAAATATCAATTTTATCATCAATTTAGACTTAACATGACATATCTCATACATACTAAGAACATGTCACATAGATTTAGTAATGTCACATATAAAGAGACGTTAACTTTAGCAAATCTGTTTTAATAATATGACAAAATTAGCTAACTTTTTTTACTTTTAAAAATAATTTAATAATTATGTTATTTCAAGAATTAAAATGAAAATGTCACAGAACTTAGAAATGAATTAGTCATTTATCCTTTTCTTTTATCTAAAAAATAATGTATTATAAAATGAAAGAGAATTCATTAATATTAAAAATACACAATATTACATTAACGATAACTTCATATAATTCTTTAGGATATTTTCAACAAAACTTTTCTGGGAAAGAATTATAAAAAGTAAAAATAAAATAAAATATTAACATGATATTTTTTTATAGATTGTTTGCTTCATCTAACATTTTCTGAGTTGAAAATGATATTGAAATTTTCAATTAACACGTGGGAAAGAAATTATTAAAAGCACTGTGAAAACAAATTGTTAATACCAATGCAAGATAATGAACTAACTTGACTAATTGACTTAAACTTAAGAGAAAAGACAAATTTAAAATATCAGGTTATTAGGTGAAAGAGTTTCAAAACTTAAATAATACTCAAGTGATTAATGTTACTCGATGTTAAACTCTTAATAGGGACAGTGTATTGCTCAAAAATCAGAACAAGTAGAAGGTTCTCTTACTCCAGTATTATTGCAATATGAATGCGACAATGTTTGCAACTTCTCTTTGCTTACGCCACTTACGCATGACACACCAGGCGCAATATAAATTACACTTTTAAATGTGTTAAGTTTTTCTTGTCTTTTTTTTTTTTTTGAAAAATCAATATTCCAAAATAATATTTTGATAAAATAGATATAAAATCTATCAGTATCAAAGATGAGGTGGTTCTCTCCAATTTGAGAAAAAAAAAATTCTATACAATTTATCTATGTCATTCTTACATAGATGTTGAGATGGAGAAGAAAAGAAAACTCAATACATATAAATTTACTTAAATATCTATCAGTTTTTTTTTTTATTTTTTAATTCCAACTTAACAAATATGCTTTTACTTGAATATCTATAATTTTGTTTTAATTCTGTTATCCTCACATGGTTTTTAACTGCAAATGGAGTGATGCAAACTGATGCTCGTATTAACTTCTTTCTTTAAATTCCAACTTACTCTTGCATGCTTTTTAACTGCAAATGTAGTAATGCATATATTTATATTGACCAACTAAAGAGTCAGTATCATAACAGACCAACAGATCTGCATTATTGAACAGAGATAGGTGAAACTGTATCAATTAATTTTTTTTAACAGACCTGCATTTTTAATCAGAAGTAGGTGAAACTGTATCAATTAATTTCTTTTGTCTTATATCATGTTTTGTACTAATACAAAAATTTCTTTAATTATAAAAAATGTTATTACTTAAATATGATATGTACAAATTAATAATTTAAATTATTTAAAAAAATTAATAATAATAATAATAATAATAATTATTATTATTATTATTATTATTATCAAACTTTGTTAATAATTAATGGTAATAGTAACTAAAATAAAATTAAAATTAATTGTATTAATAATAATATAATAATATTAAAACTAATCATATTAATAATAATACTACTACTAATAATAATACTAAAGATAATAATAAGAAAACTAATAATAATACTAAAACTAATAATAATATTAGATTGGGTAATTTGATATTATAACAATTTAAAATAAATATATTTATTTAAAATTTTACAACTCAATCTATAAAATTGTTATTTTTAAACCAGTTCTAATATTTGTCTATAAATTATTGATATATAAATATTTAAAATTATATTTAAATAAAATTTTATTTAAAATAAAAAATTAATCTTGTTAAAAATATCATTGTGACATTTATATAAAGGTTAAATTTTGTCTCAATTTGAATAAGGATGAAATGATTTCAGTTTTAAAAATATTTGGATCAAATTAAGACAAAATAACAAATATAGAGATTAAATTAAGAATTTTCATTTTGAATAGTGACACATAACACTGAGACTGCCACATCATACTACTTCAACCCATGACATAACATCATCTTGATACGTTGTGAATTTTTTTATTTTACAAAAAAAATATCACGTGATAACAAAAAGAATCATGTGACACATAATTAATGTTCTTAGTATACTATTAAGAAAAAATCTAATTACATCAAATCTTCCAAAATAAGAACATAATTAAGAAAAAAAATTACTTAAACTTTCTCTACGAAAATAGCACCAATAAAATGATCTAACCTAAATTAGATAGATGAAAATAAATTAAGAAACATGATTATTGTTTGCGGTGTGCGGATATCTAACATAAAACTTCATTGCAGCTCAATTTATTGAATTAGAGGCTAAAAAATAACTGTTTAATTAGCTCATTTTATAAGTTATATATATATATATATA